>Ga0210044_10000026_pt1 | contig 195553 bp, 181 predicted proteins | sample CryGey13umfilter_2_FD_183959 | JGI IMG/M metagenome (GOLD analysis project Ga0210044, IMG submission 183959) | Groundwater microbial communities from aquifer in Utah, USA - Crystal Geyser 4/9/14 3 um filter (SPAdes) (version 2) | ecosystem: Environmental > Aquatic > Deep subsurface >... | reverse complement strand
TGCGCAACCCTCAGCTCTGCCACTGCGTTCAATTCGTTTATGTCGTTAACGCTTACATCACCAATGTCAGTCCTCCACTTAAGTTGGCACCCATGCCACGGCAGAGGAGAGCATGGAACGAATGCGTGTGTGACGGGGTCAGGCTGAACAAATGACGGGGTCAGGCTGGACAAATGGACTTTTTACTCTCAATGCTAGGCCATGGCTCGTAAACCTAGAATCCACCTTTCCGGCGGCTACTATCATGTGATGATGCGTGGCAATGGCGGGAGCGATATATTTTTCACCCCAGCCGATAGAACGCGCTTTTTGTTGTTTGTTTAACAGAGCATTGAGCGGTATGGGCATCGTGTGCATGCATTTTGCCTGATGGATAACCATGTTCATCTCCTCATTCAGGTTGGAACCATCTCCCTTTCGAAAATTATGCAAAATCTTGGTTTTCGCTACACGCGATTTATTAACCATAAGAGGGAGTCAGTCGGCCATCTGTTTCAGGGACGATTCAAGTCGATTCTCATCGATGCTGATAGTTATTTACTGGAGCTTATCCGATACATTCACCTGAATCCGGTTCGGGCAGGATTGTGCGACACTGCCGGAAAGTTTGCGTGGAGTAGCCATAGCGCATATATCGGTGGCACACCCATTTCCTAGTTGTATACGCAGGAGATACTTGGCCGTTTTTCTCAGGATGAAAATAGAGCACAGGAACTTTATGCCAACTTTGTTGAGCAGGGAATGGGGGAGAAGCGACGCAAGGATTTTCATCATGGATCGCATCTTGGCCAGATTCTAGGGCCGGATCATTTTGCAGACATAGCGCTTAAAACCTCCGACGCAGGCATCACCCAGCCAAAGTCCATTGAGGAAATATTGACAGTGGTATGTGAAGCGTATGGGGTTGAGCTAAAGCTGATGTATGAGCCGGGAAATGGTCGCCCCTGTTCTGAATTGCGCGCCATGGCCGCATTGATTATTCAGGAGAGTGAGGCAATCACGATCACATCATTATCCAAAGAGCTTGGGCGTGACCTGTCAGCGCTGAGTAAATCAGCAGCAAGGCTACGCATGCGTATGAGAAAGGATGAATCCCTGCAAGAAAAGCACAAATAGTCCGGGTCAGCTTTGACATTTACACATTTGCTGGATCAAATTCGGGATGTTCGGGTTTCACTTATCAATTTGATTATCATGTCACGGCAAGGATTCCATATATTGCAGCAGATATAACCCGAGGCAGAATGGTTCGTTATATCTACGTTAATGCATCAGCCCCCAGTTATGCTGTATGTTCCGGTACATCCACGTTGGCCATAGCATCCAATATGTTAGAGGGCCAAATGGCTGGCCTGGGCATGAAGTCGGTAGAAATGGATACAGAAGCAAGGGCCATGCAAGCGAATCTGCATCGGGATATTCCTGTTTCTCTGTTTATCGTACGTGGTCAGGCTGAAATCACCAACAAGATGCTTGCAGACACTGAAACCTCCTACACACCACACCAAAAGTTAGCGTTTCGGGTCAGACAAAATACGCTGCTGTCCAACCCGGCACGACCAACCAAGCCAGTTTCGAGGCGCAGGCGCTGTTAACCGACATCACCGAAGAGGATTTTAAGAATACGGATGTCTTTGTGTTTCGCGACAGTACCGGTGAGCTGCTTGGCGAACACCGGAATGGCGTGGGCATCGGCTATAACCCGAGCAATCATCGGCTGAGTTATTCGCTGGTGATTCCCGGTTTCGACCAGCGTGGTTCCATCCATTACGGCAAAGGCCGTGAATCGGGCGTGCAATACGGTGAATGGATAGATGTGGTGGTGCTCAACCGGGCGACCGGTTATCTGTCAATGCGAGTCATTCAAGCCAAACCGGGAGCAGACGGCATTGATATTGATGTTGATGCGGTTGCGGGTGGACCCTCCCAATTGCGGCCGCCGAACCTGAAAATGTATGTGGAAACTACGGTGACGGTTTACTAAATGCACTAATTGTACTCTTTGTCGCGCTCAAGCATGGATAGTCTCCTGAGTGTCACTTTGCGTTTTGCAAGAGATCAGCCCGAATCGGCATCAGGAAGTTGGCGCCGATGATTTTGTTTCGCCAGCACTTGAAATAAAACGTGGCTTCATGATCTCTTTAAGCTGCTTTGTCGAAACAGACGCTCGGTGAGCATAACGTGCAGAATGAAAATATTTTTGCCATCGAAACGGTAAAAGATGCGGCACGGAGGTTCGACAATTTGCCGGTAGCGAGGGTTATTAAGTTCCGGAATAAGTCCACCGCTCTCCGGGAAATCGGCAAGTTGATCGATGTGTTTGAAGACGCGAGCAACCAGGATTGTTGCGGTAGATCGGTTTTCCAGAGCGATGTAATCAGCGAGAGCATCCAGATCGAGAAGCGCCGGTTCGGACCAGACTATTTCAGCCATCGGGCCATACGGGCCTTGGCATCGTCCTGGCTTAAGGTACGTCCATCTGCAACTGCCGTTTCACCCCTGGCGATGCCTTCGAGGATATCCATGCGGCGCTGAAGCAGATCGTAAGTTTTGACATCCACCAAATATGCGCTTGGCACACCGTGCTGGGTGATCAAAATGGGTTCCTTGTCTCGCTCAAGCTCGGAGAGAAGCTCGGTGGCCTTTCTTTTGAGAGTAGTGACGAGTTCGGTGCGCATAAAGTGACACTAAAGTGTTACATTGCGATCTGCAAGAGATCAACCCGAATCGGCATCAGGAAGTTGGCACCATCGGGCGTTATGCGGGTTTCGAATTTGCCTTTGACGGCTTCGTAGCCTTTTCGGGGAAAGGCTGTGGTCGGTGTGGGTGGCCGTGAGGATTTTGTTTTCGAGTTCGCTGAAGTCGGCGAAGCGCATCAGTGCGTTGAAGAAGGTTTGGCTGGCCAGGGTAAACAGGCCTGAATCGATGGCGCTCCGTGGTTTCGAAGGCGGCACAGCGGACCTGCTCTTCGTTGTGGAGCAGAATCTCCTCGAAAGCCTTGTCCATGTCGTCAAGTTAGGACTTATTGAATGGATTGATGACGGTGGCTATACCGGCGGCCGGTCAATTCTCTCTATGTCAGAGCAATTGAAAACTGATGAACCCGAAATGCAGGAAGATTGCGCACCAGTTCAGAGCCGTAACGTTTTTGTATGATGCGGTTATCCAGTATGATCACATGGCCTTGATCCTCTTCACTGCGGATAAGCCTGCCGACCATTTGTGTGAGCTTGATAGATGCATCCGGTAGCGCGAGATCGAAGAAGGGGTTGCCGCCGGTGGCGTTGACCCAGTCTACCCGCGCACGTTCCAGTGGGGTGGTGGGCACCGCAAAGGGGATGCGGGGGATGATCACGGTTTCGCAGAGCCTGCCGGGTAGATCAAGGCCTTCGCCAAAAGATGCCAACCCAAACAGTACACTGACTTTGCCCTTGTTGATGGCTGTGCGGTGCCTTCGAAGTAGCTGCTTATTGGCGCAATCGCCCTGAGAAAGAATGACGTTTTTTAATGGTCTGGAGATCCGGATCAGATTATCTCGAACGCCGTGCATCATTTTACGCGAGGTGAAGATCACCAGAATACCGGCAGATGCTTTTTTGATGGTGCCATGGATAACGGTGGTGACCATGGCCAAATGCTCTTGCGCATTGGGTTCGGGACCATCGTTGATCATCAGTAGCCGGGACCTGGAATAATCAAAGGAGGAAGTGAACTGCTGCGCAGCAGGTGCAGGCTGCATCAGGGCGAGACCGGTGGCTGCAAGGAATTTATCGAAGCGGCCCACAGCGCGGATCGTTGCAGAGAAGAGCGCTGCTGATTTCACCTCTTTCCAGAAACCATCAAAGAGCAACTGCGAGGCCGATACCGGGTAAGCGTGCACCAGCCCTTTATTGTCGATCCATTTGGCAATGGGTGGTTTTGAATCATCATCAAACAGGCGCATGATGGTCTCAATAATGTTCTGCACCTTGCTCATATAAAAGCCTGTATCAGAGATGAGGCGCGGATCCAGATCTTTATCTTTATTGGCGAGCTCAATAATCCTGTACAAGGATTTCCCCATGGCGGTGGCATTGTGTTTGAGTCGCTTTAGCGGCTCATAGATAAAGTCCGGCACAGATTTGAACAGGTATTCACCATCGTCAAATAACGCCTCGTTATCCGACAGGGACTGGCCAATATCACGCAGCGATTCGACCATGGCAATCGACTCTTTTGAGGCCTCGCTAAGCAGCTCCTGAATATCACTGTGGGCCTGGGCAAAGCTCATAAGGCGCTTAAATGCCGAACTAAAACCGGTAAAAATATCGCCGCTGCCGCTAACAGAAAACATCGAACCAAAGTGATTCACCGCTGTTTCAGGAAGGCGGTGTGCCTCATCAATCAGGTAGGTCGTTTCACTGGCTTTGCCTGGCAGGATCACACCTCCGCCCAGTGCCAGATCGCTTAATAACAGAGCGTGATTGACCACCACAATATCCTTGCTGCGCATTTCATTTCGGGCACGAAAAAAGGGGCATTGATTGAAGTCCGGACAGCGCCGTTTGCTGCAGGATGCCCCCTCAATGGTGACCTCGCTGATATGTTCAGGGTGCAGGGTCGCACCGGCATAGTTATCAAGATCGCCATCCCACTCACCTGCCTTCAGCAGATCAGCCATCGTGCCATAGAGATCGATATCCTCCTGTAGTTTGTCACCATCGAGCAGCACGCCCTGATGCCTGTTTTCCAGCAGTTCGTGGATTTTTTTGGTGCATGCGTATCGCCCGCGCCCTTTAGCCAGCACAAAGGTGAAATCGGATTGAATCAGGGCGAGCAGGGTGGGTAGATCATTTTCAATAATTTGTGATTGCAGGGCCACAGTACCGGTCGAATAGATGATCGGCGCAATGGAATCATCCTCATCGGCTTGTGCTATTGCATGCTCGCGGGCTGTAATGGCGGCAAGCAATACGGCAAACGATTTTCCGATGCCCGTGCCTGCTTCGCAGACACAAACTGAGTCCGCCATGATCGAGCTCTGAATGGTTTCGGCCATGGCCACCTGACCATCGCGTCGTTTACGGCCAGCAGCATAGAGCAGATCAAAGCATTGATTCAATCGACTCATGGCCGCCTTTCTCAGTAGCGTTGTTGAAGCTGTACTGGAGCAGTAACGCTAAAGTTTAAATTACGGTGATGGTTTATTAAATGCACCTGATTCTGCTCTTTGTCGTGCACAAGCACCGATAGCCGTCTGAGTGTCACTTTACGTTCTGCAAGAGATCAACCCGAATCGGCATCAGGAAATTGGCACCATCGGGCGACATGTGGGTTTCGAATTTACCTTTGACGGCTACATAGAGTTCCGGGGAAAGGCTGTGCTTGGTGTGGGTGGCAGCGAGGATTTTGTTTTCAAACTCGCTGAAGTCGGCGAAGCGCATCGGTGCGTTGAAGAAGGTTTGGCTGGCCAGAGTAAACAGACCTGCGTTGACAGCGCGTCTGGTGGCTTCGAAGGCGGCACGGCGGACCTGTTCTTCGTTGTGGAACATTTTAAGGATGTCGTTGAAATCTCCGGCGAAGATGGGTTCGGAGATGTAGGCAAAGCCGCCGGGTTTCAAGACGCGGTGAATCTCCTCGAAAGCCTTGTCCATCAAAGCCAGCGGAACGTGATGCAGCGATTTGAACATGAAAGCGACATCGAAGCTGTTGGCCGGGCAGGGGATGGATTCGGCGCCGGCCATGATGAATTCAACGTTGGGCAGGTCGCTGATTTGTTGATGCAGAGTGTGCTGAATGGTGTCCACTTCCAGCGCCAGCATGCTGCGACCCGGCCCGCCGGTGGCGATGGCGTGGGTGATTTCGGCGCGGCCGCAGCCGAGTTCGAGCATGTGCTTAGCATCGAGCTGCAAGAGTTCGTTCCAGATGTCGCGTTCCGGGCAAGTTCTGTTCATGTCCGGGCGGGTGATGTCAGAATTGGAAATGTTCATGCCGTGATCTTAAGCAGCACATCAGAACTGCACAAGCGCAGCGCTGATGTTAAATAATATATACAGCTGTTCACTATTATGAATAATGAAGCTTGCGATGAAGGAACTTAGTGCCAAAATAAAAGCCCTGCGTGAAAAACAGGGTCTTACCCAGCGGGGGCTGGCCGAAGCGGCTGGTATTAGTGCGGCTTCGCTGTCGCAACTTGAAGCAGGACAGGCATCACCCTCTGTCGCAACGCTGGAAAAGCTGGCCGACGGGCTTGGTGTTGCTATTGCCGCATTTTTCATTGAAACCGGCGATGCTACAGATATTGAAATTTTCGATCTCAAAGATCGTCCGTCCGTGCAATTAAGTCAGGGCGGACGTTTTATCCCGTTAACAGCAATGCATCAGCCGACAGGCTTTGAGCCGATGCTGGTACAACTTGAACCCGGTGGCCGTTTTGAGGAAGAGCAATACGGTATCAGAAGCCCGCATGCCTTTGTCTGGATACGTCGCGGCAGTGCATTGCTTGAATACGACGGACGCGAATATGTTCTGCGCGAAATGCAGTCGTTGTACTACGATGCGCGTAAGCAACACAACTGGCGTAATGTATCCGATGAAATGTGTGAACTGCTGATGGTGCGGTCAAGGTGAGCGGTTTTCTATCGCTTGATCTGGCTTTGGCGGCCTGTATCACAGCACTGCTTGCAGCTTTGACGCCAATCCTGCGGACTTCAACACATGTGCTGCGCAGCATGTTTTGCCTGTTGCTTGTTGCCACAGGGTTGTTGGCCATGCTCAGTGGTTTGACCGGCCTGATCGCCGGTGGCGGCGCGATGCTTCTGCCATTGGGTCTGCCGTGGTTACCGATGCATGTGCGTATGGATGCGCTGTCCGCATTTTTTCTGCTGACCATTGGTTCGCTGCTGTTCCCTGTCGCCATTTATTCGCAAGGCTATCTGCGTGGCGAATCTCAGTTAACGGTACTGGCGATATTTATGCCGCTGTTTGTGCTTGGTATGCTGGGCATCGTCATTTCCGATGATGCGTTCACGTTTATGTTGTTCTGGGAGTTGATGAGTATTTCATCCTACTTTCTGGTGGCTTTTAAACATGAGAATCAGGAAAACAGAAAAGCGGCCTTTATTTACCTGTTGATGGCGCACATGGCCGGTTTGCTGATTCTTGGCAGCTTTGCCGTATTGTATGCAGCCTGCGGTTCCTTTGAGTTTTCTGTCATGCGCGAAGCTTTTGTTTCGCCAGTCTGGGCATCGGCGGCATTTTTATTGGCCGGTTTCGGCTTTGGCACCAAGGCGGGGGTGGTACCGCTGCATGGCTGGTTGCCGGAGGCTCATCCTGTTGCGCCATCCAATGTATCGGCACTGATGAGCGGCGTCATGCTCAAAGTCGCCATTTTTGGCTTTATCCGTGTCGTCTGGGATTTAATGGGGGCTGGTGATTTCCAGTGGTGGTGGGGCGCTCTGGTGCTGGCGGCAGGTTCCTGTTCAGCCGTAACCGGCGTGCTTCTGGCTTTACAACAGCACGATCTCAAACGCCTGCTTGCTTACCACTCAATAGAAAATATCGGCATCATCCTGATCGCTTTGGGATTGGCCATGTTACTGGCGCATTACGGCCATCCGATGCTGGCGGCACTGGGACTTATTGCGGCCCTGTATCACACGATTAACCATGCCCTGTTCAAGGGGCTACTATTCATGGGGGCTGGAGCCGTGCTGCATAGTACGGGCATGCGCGGCATGGAATCGATGGGCGGCCTGATTCACCGTATGCCCTGGACTGCGGCACTGTTTCTGGTGGCCTGCATGTCCATCTCAGCACTACCACCGTTCAATGGCTTCGTGTCCGAATGGTTGATTTTTCAGACGGCACTGATGGCACCACAACTGGGCGGCGCCCTGCTCACAGCAATTGTCCCGTTTTCAGCCGCCATGCTGGCGCTGGCCGGTGCCCTCGCGGCGGCCTGCTTTGTGAAAGTGTTCGGCGTTGTTTTTCTGGGCCACGCACGCAGCAAGGAAGCCTCGGATGCACACGAGGTGAACGACTGGATGAAGGTAGGGATGGCGATTCCGGCCGTGTTTTGTCTGCTGCTCGGAATATTGCCCGTGCTGTTTATTCCGCTCATGGACGGCGTGCCGCAAATGATGTTGCAGGTTTCTCTGGCCGATTCCGTACATGCCCATGGCTGGTTATGGTTGACACCGGTCGACGTTTCTCACAGTTCCTACTCGGCATCTGTCGCTCTGCTGGGCATGCTAATGCTCGGGGGGGTGGCCTTCTGGTTATTGCACCCCAAAGGTACAAACGTGCGCCGGAGTGTTGCGTGGAGTTGTGGTAATCCGCATACCCATGCGCGCATGCAATATAATGCAACCAGCTTTTCACAACCGCTGCGGCGCATTTTTGCGGGCATTTATCGCGCCGAAGAGCATGTGCGAATCGAGCGCAATCGACATAAGTTATTAACCGATCACGTGAGCTATGTCGTACATGTCGGTGATATGGCGGTGAAGTATATTTATCAGCCTGTCGACAGGTTCATCCTGTTCATTGCGAAATTCATCCAGCATGAGCATGAGCGCGGCCTACATGCTTATCTGGCGTACACACTTTTGACGATCATATTTTTGCTGGCGGTGTACATATGAGGTCAGCTCTGGTTCAATTTTTTCAGGCGGGAATGTTGTTGCTGCTGGCGCCGCTACTGGCCGGATTTGTAGCTACTTGCAGGGCACGCCTGCAAAACCGGCGAGGTGCAGGCGTCATGCAGCCGTGGCGTAATTTACGCAAACTGTTCAGTAAGGAAGTGGTGATGGCCAGCCATGCCTCCTGGATATTCCGTACAGCGCCGTATGTGGTGTTCACGGCGACGGTGATGGCAGCAAGCGTCGTACCAGCCATGCTGGTGGATACGCCGCTTTCGCTGATTGCCGATGTGATCGCACTGGTCGCACTGCTGGCATTGTCGCGATTTTTTCAGGCCCTGGCAGGTATGGATATCGGTACGGCCTTCGGTGGTATGGGGGCAAGCCGGGAAATGACCTTTGCGGCACTGGGCGAACCGGCCATGCTGATGAGCATTTTTGTGATTTCGCTTTCGGCACACAGCACCAATCTGACAAGCATGATCAATCATACGCTGAATTCACCTTTTGCCCTGCATCCATCGCTTGCCTTTGCGCTTGTTGCCATGCTGCTAGTCGCTTTAGCAGAAAATGGGCGCATACCGATAGATAACCCAACAACACATCTGGAACTGACGATGATCCACGAGGCAATGATTCTTGAATATTCAGGACGTCACCTGGCTTTGATGGAATGGGCAGCGATGGTGAAGTTACTGCTCTTTTCCACCTTGATTGTGGATCTGTTTATGCCATGGGGCATGGCGGTAAATACAGATGCGATCAGCCTCGTGCAGGCATTCGGATTGTGGTTGCTAAAAGTGGCCGGATTAATGATCGCGCTGGCGCTGGCTGAAACAGGTATGGCCAAGCTGCGTCTGTTTGACGTGCCGGAATATCTCAGCGGTGCATTTGTCATCGCATTTCTCGGCCTGCTGTCATTCTATATGCTGGAGGTGGGCGCATGAGTGACACACTGGTGCCGCAACTGGTTGATGGTCTGGCCGCGTTGATGTTGCTGACATCCTTTGCTTTGCTGGCGCAACACCGCTTGCTTTCGGTTCTCAACTGGTTTGCTGCTCAGGGTTTTTTACTGGCAACCACTGCCGCTGTGGTTGCCTACGGCACCAACAATCACGAACTGTATATATCGGCACTGATGGCGCTGTTGCTCAAGGGGTTGTTGTTACCCTGGTTGTTATGGCGGGTTATCCGTCAGTTGCATGTGCATCGTGAGGTTGAGCCGTTGATGAACAGGACAATGACCATGCTGATTGCGCTGGCACTGACGTTGTTCTCCTTTCATATCATTCAGCCAATAGAGAAAATATCCCACTTGATGACGCGTGATTCGATGGCAATTGCCATGGCCTGTGTGCTGCTCGGTATGCTGATGATGATCACACGGCGCAAGGCTATCACGCAGGTGATCGGTTTCCTGGCCGTTGAGAACTCGCTTTTCTTTGCCGCAATCGGATCTACCAATGGCATGCCGCTGGTCGTGGAAATCGGTATTGCCTTCGATGTGCTGATTGCCGCGTTAATTTTCGGTCTGTTCTTCTTTCAGATTCGCGACACCTTCGATTCACTGGAAGTGGATGCGATGCATGCCCACCTGATCCACAAGGATGATGACGAATGAATTTATTCGTCGCTACATTGCTGTCGCCCCTGCTTGGCGGCTTGTTGCTGGCACTGGTGAATAATCCGCGACTGGCTGCGCGCATCAATGTCGGCACCGGCATAACTACCTTTACTTTTAGTTTGCTGCTGGTGATTCAGGTGCTGGATGTGAAATCGGTGGATGCAATGAGTGGCTGGTTTCATCTGGATGCTTACAACGTATTTCTGCTTGCTCTGACCACCTTTGTTGGTATGACGACAAGCATTTTTTCAGCTCCCTACATGCGCCACGAACTGGCCAGCGGACATGTGGATTTACCCCGCCTTCGCCTGTATCACAGTATGTTCCAGCTTTTCCAGTTTGGTATGTTGCTTGGCTTTTCCACCAATAACATCGGTGTATTATGGGTTTCGCTGGAGTTGGCGACACTGGCGACTGTATTGCTGGTGTCACTGTATCGCACGCCGGCATCCATTGCTGCTGCCTGGAAATATTTCATCCTCTGTGGTATGGGCATTGCACTGGCATTGTTCGGCACAGTGCTGGTTTTTTTCACTTCGTCAGCAGTGCTTGGACATGGTAATGAGGCATTAAACTGGACGGCCTTGTATGCCAACGCGGCCAGACTCGACCCGGCAGTGATGAGCATTGCTTTCTGTTTTTTGATGGTGGGTTATGGTACCAAGGTCGGGTTGGTTCCGATGCATGCATGGCTGCCGGATGCACATGGCGAAGGACCGACGCCTGTTTCCGCCGTGTTATCCGGTCTGCTGCTCAATCTTGCTCTGTATGCACTGGTACGCTGCAAGATGCTGGTTGATGGTTCCACCGGTACAGATATGGCGGGTCACATCATGATGGGGTTCGGCTTGCTGTCATTGTTCGTGGCGGCGTTTAGTTTGCATAAACAGCGCGACATCAAGCGCATGTTTTCATTTTCCTCCATTGAACATATGGGCTTAATGACCTTTGCCTTTGGCATCGGCAGCAGCTTAGCCAGTTTCGCAGCGCTGCTGCATATGACGGTTCATTCGCTGGTTAAATCCGGCATTTTCTTTACCGTCGGCCATGCAGCGCAAGCGATGGGCACGCAGAAGATGGCCGAGATTCGTGGCCTGATCCGGCATCATCCCGGCATTGGCTGGGGTCTGTTGATGGGTACAGTAGCCATTGCCGGATTTCCGCCATTCGGCGTATTTACCAGTGAGTTTCTATTGTTTGCGGCGGCTCTGGAAGTCTATCCCTGGACAGCCGTGCCGTTGCTTCTTGGCTTGCTGATAGCGATGGCCGGTTTGTTCCGGTTTGTGCAGCCGATGGTGTATGGTGAGGTCGCCAGCCAGGCTGTGCCGGTGCACGTCAATATGCTGCCGGTGTATGTACATTTTGCTATGGCACTGGTGCTGGGTCTGGCGATTCCGGACTTTCTGGCCGACTGGTATACGCAGGCGGCGGCACTGATTGTTGCGGGCGGAGGTGGAGGATGAGATTTGCCGTCAACACCTGGTTTGCCGAACGCCTTGGCGATCATGGAATTCATTCGGAATTTCTTGCAGATCACCACCCTGTGCATATGCCATGCCTGGAAATTCGTCTGCATGACTGGGAGCAAGCTGCCGGAGAAGCACGACGTCTGGAGATGCGGATGGTGGCTGTCTGGGCGGCGGAAGCGGGTAAACACGATATCAGCGTATCCGGCAGCCGGGCGTTGTATGTCTACATGGCTTTTGCGCATCCCGAACACAGGCATGCACTGCTGAGAACCCGATTGCGTGACGATACTCGGGAAGTACAATCGATCAGCGGACACTATATTTCTGCCTGTCGCATGGAACGTACGCTGCAGGATATGTTCGGCATACATGTCCGCAATATCCCTGATTCCAGAGCATGGATCAAACATGAACACTGGCCGGAAAATGTGCATCCGCTGCGTGCGGACTTCAGTGTAACCCGTATGTCTGTTGAGCCTGAGAGAAACGCAATCGATTATGACTACGTGCAAAGCAGCAGCCAGGGCGTCTATGAAATTCCCGTCGGCCCGGTGCATGCCGGTATTATCGAACCCGGACATTTCCGTTTTCTGGCGGTCGGAGAATACATCCTGAACATGGAAGAGCGACTGGGTTATGTACATAAGGGTATCGAGAAAGCCATGCAGGGCAGAACGGCGGAGCATGGTATTCGCCTTGCCGCCAGAGTTTCCGGTGACACCACGGTCGGCCATGCCTGGGCTTTTGCCCATGCCTGCGAATATGCAAGTAATACGGCAGCGCCAAAGCGGGCCAGCTATCTGCGCGGCATTTTGTGTGAGCGTGAGCGTATGGCAAATCATATCGGTGATATCGGCGCCATCTGCAATGATGCCGCCTTTACCTTTATGCATATGCAGATGCAGCGTTTGAGAGAAGATATGGCGAGAATGCATGCCGATGTATTCGGTCACCGCTTGTTGATGGATACGATTACGCCGGGTGGTGTTTGTCGTGATGTTGATGCCGTATCGTGTATGATGCTGATGCAGCAGACCCGTACTATTGCTGCTGAAGTCGAGCATTTGCGCAGTATTTATGCCGATCACCCATCCATTCAGGAGCGCGTCATAGGTGCAGGCACCGTTTGTATCGCCGATGCACGGGATATTGGTCTGCTCGGTTTCGCCGGACGGGCTTCGGGGGATTATCCGGATGAGCGGATCGAAGAAGCTTATCCACCATACGACGATGTGGAGGTGAGGGTGGCCGAAGGCAAGCTGGGCGATGTGGCAACGCGTATCTGGGTGCGATTTGAAGAGATTGCAGATTCTGCGCGTATCATCGGGCAATTATTGGAAACCCTGCCGGAAGGTGATATTCAGGCAGCATGGATACCGCCGGAATCAGGTGTTTCGGGATTTGCCGCCATTGAAAGCTGGCGTGGTGAAATTGCGGCCTGGGTTCGTTTTGGTGAAGGTGGTTGTATCGACCGTTATTTCGTACGCGATCCCTCCGCTATCAATTGGCTCGGGCTTGAACTCGCGGTTCGAACTGTGCCGGTACCGGATTTTCCTCTCGTTAATAAATCATTCAATTGCTCGTATGCAGGACATGATCTGTGATGATCCAATCCGGTTCAGTCAGATCAACAGGATGCAGCTTATGCTGAGAATCCTGCATCAAATATTCAAAATCGGGACAGTTACCGAACCACTATCTGAAAGCAATCAGCTCGAAATATTAGGTACGCAACTGGAGCAGGCGGTGCGCAAGCATTTCAAGGGTTCGCTGGCCATTCGTGCCGTTGATGCAGGCTCATGCAATGGTTGCGAACTGGAGGTGCATGCGACCAATAATCCGTATTACGATATTGAACGCTTCGGTGTGCATTTTACCGCCAGTCCGCGTTTTGCCGATATGTTGCTGGTTACCGGCCCGGTCAGTTGCAATATGGAAACAGCCCTGAAGATGACTTATGACGCAACACCTGCGCCGAAGCTGGTTGTTGCCATGGGCGATTGTGCTGCCCATTGCGGTGTCTTCGGATGCGACAACTATGCAGTCGCAGGTGCTGTTGCTGACATCATTCCGGTGGATGTCATTATCCATGGTTGTCCGCCGACACCGACTGATATTATTCAGGGTGTTTTAAAAGCTATACAAGGTTGAGGCAGCAAGCGGCATGGTCTGCGCGTGCACTCAGAGGTTCCTAAGATGCTGCCTGATTGGCATAAAAGGCTGTGCCGACACCTTCATCGGTAAAGATTTCCAATAGTAGCGCATGCGGTACCCGACCATCGATGATGTGGGCTTTTTGTACGCCGTTTTTGACGGCATCGATACAGCAATTGACCTTGGGAATCATACCGCCGGCAATGACGCCGCTTTGAATCCATGCATCGGCTTGTTCGAAGGAGACGCGTGATTGCAGTTCCTTATCCTGATTCAGGACGCCGGCCACATCCGTCAGCAAGACGAACTTGGCGGCGCCCAGTGCCTTGGCGACTGCACTGGCAACCAGATCGGCATTGATATTGTAGCTTTGCATTTCTGCTTTGTGGTAGCCGACCGGCGCAATAATCGGGATGAACTGATCCCGCTGCAGCACATGCAGTACTTCCGGATTAATCTTTTCGACGGTGCCGACATGGCCGATGTCGATGATTTCAGGTACATTCAGTTCCGGCGAGTCCATTTTCAGTTCGATTTTACGGGCACATATCATGCCGCCGTCTTTACCGGATAAACCCACCGCACGGCCACCGGCCCGATTGATGTTGGCGACAATTTCTTTGTTCACCAGCCCGGCCAGTACCATTTCAACCACGTCCATGGTTTCACTGTCGGTAACACGCATGCCTTGTACAAACTCAGCTTGTTTGCCGATTTTTTTGAGCAACAAACCAATTTGCGGGCCACCGCCATGTATCACGATCGGATTAATACCAACCTGTTTCATCAGCACGATATCCTTGGCAAATGAAGCTTTCAGCTCTTCGTCGACCATGGCGTGGCCACCGTATTTGATGACGATGGTCTTACCCGCATAGCGTTGCAGGTATGGTAATGCTTCGATAAGCGTAGTGGCACGTGCCTGAATATGTTTCATGGTTGTCCTTCCCCGGTTCATGTCTGTTTATGCTTTGGCCTGTTGTTCCAGCGCCCATAATGCTTTCACACCGGCGTAAAGTGTGCGAGCAATTTCGCCTTCGGTGATCTGCAAACGTGCGCCGGGCGAGATGTCGACAATGCCGCCTGCGCCAGCCGCAGTATGCTCTCCGCCGGCGCCGCGTACAGATAATCCGAGTTGACGGGCGAGGGGCTTCAGCGCCCCGGTGTTTCGGCCATTGTCGGTCAGCCTGGGCAATGGCAGGTGTAAACTGGCGCGCATGCCGGTGCCCAGATTGGTCGGGCAACTGGTGATAGCACCGTAAGTATCCGAGTGGGCAAAGTTCAGCCCCTGCGCGGCGAGAAAATCGAGGCTGCTGTGCAAACGAGAAAAAATATCATTGAGGATATAGCCGCGTTTCATGGCCATGATGCGCAACTGATCTTCCTCACCGACCCAGATGATAAATTGCTCATCAGCCGAGACATACATGCCACGTCCATATGGCCAGTCTGCACTGATACCGGCAACAGACAGATAGCTGTCGGCGCTCATGTCCTTGAACATTTTGTGCTCGGCGACCAGTTGCAGGTATTGCGCACTGGAAATTTCATAAGGGGAACCGGGCGTCAGCGAAACATAACAGCCGCCGAATACGGGCGTTTGCATCAGCGCTTCAAAGGCCGATACCATTGTCTGCTCGAAGCGAATCCGGTCATCCCGGTTCATCGCACCGGGCAAGGGGAAGTCGCGCAGATTACGGCCGACACGCACACGCATGGAGATATCGTTCAGCGACGGGTCAATGGCAGAAAGATCGAGGACACCCCCGGTGTGCCAGTCGGAAAGCTGTCGCAGCTCGCCCTGAATACCATGATAATCACGGATCATCTTATCAAGATATGGCTGGAATAGCGCATAATCATCCGGTTGCATGGCATACGCCCCCATCTGACTGTCCGGATTTTCTATGCCGGTTGTGATGATGCGGATCAGTCGCGCCTGTAGCTGTGGAGTGAGTCCATCAAAATAAGCACTATCGAAATGCCGCGCCATCAGATTATCCGGATACTGTTGCCGGATCCCGGCAATGCGTGCTGAAATACCAGTCATTTGCGGCTCCTTAGCTGTTTACACCAATAGCGCGACACAGCTGTGTCATCAAAGGCAGTGCCGTTTCAAAATAGCCGCAAATGAATTCGGCCAGTTCAGCATCATGCATCAACTCGGGCGCCAGCGGTGCAATGGCAATATGATCTTTACGTTTGAGTTCCTCGATCATCGGGTGATCGACAGCATAGCCGCGTGGTGGTCGCGACAGGCTTTCACCGGCCATGTGAAAGCAATCGGCAAAGGCCTGATCATCCAGCGCCTCCCGCCAGCGCGAGGGGTGTGTATCGATATAGGTGCGGATTTTTTTCAGCGTCGCACTGTCAGGGTGCCAGATGCCCGCTCCCACGAAGACTTCGTGCGGTTCGATGTGCAGGTAAAATCCGGGGGCATGTACATCCTTACCGTGTTCGTGGCGAAACTGGATGCCGATATTGGTTTTATAGGGTTGCTTGATTTTGGAGAAACGCACATCGCGGTGAATACGCATCAGCGAGCCACCCTGTTTGCGATCATCGGCAACAAAGTGCGGTGCAAAACGTGCCAGATGTGGTTGCACCGCACGAATCAGGGCACGGGCCGGTTCACGCACGCTGGCTTCGTAATCATTTTTATGCGCGGCAAACCAGTCGCGGTTGTTGTTCCGGGCCAGCTCTTGCAGGAAGGTAAAGCTCTGTTCAGTGAAATGTTCGCTCATATTGATTCGCTCCGATTATCGTTTAGTGCATGTGAGCCATCGCAATACGGTTTGATGTTGGATTTGCCGCAGCTGCACAGGCTGGCCCGATTGCTTTGGCATACCGTGTGAGCTTCGCTATCGAGCAGTGTGAACGTTCCTTCAATCGTCAGCGGCCCGTGTGCATGCGTGGTGATGCAGAGGATATCTGCGGCAGGTGCCTGGTCGGGCATCACAAGCGGGACTTTGCCTGCATTGCGAAAACCTTCACGGTGGCTTTCATCGCAAAAGGGCATCAGTCGCGATTTGCCGCAGCGGCAGAGCGCGACGCGATAGGCGGTCTCAGGACGATCATCGATATACATGTCGGCATGCACATACAAAGGACCATCGGCGACGATTTGAATGCTGTGCTGCGCTGGTGGCGCATGCATAAGCTCGCCCTCGGCCTTATCGATGCAGCGCAGGGCACCGGTCGGGCATGCCGCACAGATGCGTGCCACTTCAGCGGCATCGGCTGCATCGGGGTGAACCCAGCGACCACGCCGGTGGGTGTCGAACACCTCCGGCAAACCACGTGTGCAGTCACCGGTGTGAATGCAGCGCGACAGATCAAATTCAACGATAATGCTTTCGCCTTCATAGTGATGCATACGACTCATTTGGATGTTTCCTCCCTTAGCCTGGCGATGTTTTCAGCGCGAACAATAATGGCCATAATATCCTCTTCGCTGATGTCTTCGACCAAATCCATAGCATCCAGAGCTTTACGCACGTCATCGGCGCAGACGTTTGATATGCGCATCGATGGGGGAGCATTTTGAACGGATGGCTTGTTTGCCCATGCGGCAGGATAGCGGCGATGGGCTGAGAGATTGTTGAAGATCAGGGCAATCAGAAAAATCGTCAGTGCATTAAGCATGACTGGCGCAACCACGTAGGCATAGCCCAGCGCATGTACATCGGTTCCGCCAATCACGGCAATCAGCGCCGTTGCGCCACCCGGCGGGTGCAGACTGTGGCTATAGTGCATGAGCAAAACGGCGAGTCCGACAGCAACGGAAGCCGCCAGTGCGATGTCACTAATCCACTGAGCACAGGTGACGCCGATCAGGGCGGAAATCAGATGTCCACCCAGTGCCGGCCATGGCTGTGATAATGCCCCGTGGGGGACGGCAAAGAGTAACACGGCACCGGCTCCCATCGATGCGAGCATCAGCATCGATGCTTCCGGCCCCAGAAACAGACTACTGATTCCCCAGGTGCTGGCGATGCCGATGGTGGCACCGATAGCGGCCAGACAACGTTCGCCATGACTGACGCGAACCAGATCGATGCCCGCCCAGTGCAAGCACCGATGCAGCATCGGCGGTATCACTTGCTACTGCCGAGCAGTGAGCCGAGTAGCCCGCGAGCAATGCGGCGGCCAAGATTGGAGGCAATCGAGCGACCAAGGCTTTTGGCCATGGCTTCGCCAAAGCTTTGACGGTTGGAGGCTCTGGCAGCCGCTTTCGGCTTGCTCCATGCGGGTTGTTTGATCTGTTGCTGTTGCTGAAGCGTTTCGGTTTCGGCACGTGCTTGCAGGAGTTCGCAGGCGGATTCACGATCAATCATCTGATCGTATTTTCCGGCCATGGGTGAACTCTGCAGGCGTTGTTGGCGCATCGATACATCCATCGGACCGATCTGGCTTTCAGGCGGCGCAATCCAGATACGCTCAACAGGCGTCGGTGCGCCGGAGGCATCCAGTGTGCTCACCAGCGCTTCACCAATACCAAGCTCGGTAATCGCCGAGGCGGTGTCGATATGCGGATTCGGGCGAAATGTGGCGGCCACGCTGTTTACGGCTTTTTGATCACGCGGGGTGAAAGCGCGCAGCGTATGCTGAATGCGTGTGCCGAGTTGTCCGAGGACATCTTCCGGAATATCCAGCGGACTCTGGCTGACAAAAAATACACCGACACCTTTTGAGCGGATCAAACGGACAACTTGCTCAATTTTGTCGAGCAAGGCTTTGGGCGCACCGTCAAACAGCAGGTGCGCTTCATCAAAAAACAGTACCAGTTTCGGTTTATCCAGATCACCGACCTCGGGAAGATTCTCAAATAATTCAGACAGCAACCAGAGCAGAAAAGTGGCGTAAAGCTTAGGTGCCCGGCGAATTAGCTTCGTGGCATCGAGCAGGCTGATGACGCCCTGACCGGAGAAATCACAATGCATGAAATCCTGAATAGCCAGCGCAGGCTCGCCGAAGAAATGGCTTGCCCCCTGTTCTTCCAGTACCAGCAAGCGCCGCTGAATCGCCCCCACAGAAGCGCTGGAAATATTGCCGTATTTTTTTGGTACATCGTCGCGGTGTTCGAGCATCCAGGTCAGCATCGACTGTAAATCCTTTAGATCCAGCAGCAACAGGCCGTTGTCGTCGGCGATGCGGAATGTGGCATACAGTACACCGCTTTGCGTGTCATTCAGCTCCAGCACATGCGAGAGCAGCAGGGGGCCGATATCGGAAATGGTGGCGCGAACGGGATGCCCCTGCTCAGCGAAAATATCCCACAAGAGAATCGGGTAAGGCCGTGAATTATAATCGCTGATGGCAGCTTCGCCGAGACGCCGTTCGACCTCCTGATGAGCCTTACCGGGCAGGCCTATGCCGGATAAGTCGCCTTTAACGTCTGCCATAAATACCGGCACACCTGCCCGCGAAAAACCTTCGGCCAGCATTTGCAGGCTCACCGTTTTGCCGCTACCCGTGGCACCGGCAATGAGGCCATGCCGATTGCCCATGGCGGCATCAAGTGCCAGTAGCTGTTTGTTTTTGCCGCCGATGCGGATAAAAACTCTGCTCATAAACCCTCCGTCAGACCGCTCATCATGCCGGGTCCGGTCCAGGCCGCTTAGCAGCCTGGACGCTGAAAGCATAACCGGAAAAAAAATGGATTTCATCGATCATATTGGTGTGGGTATAGCTAACCCGAATCATTTATGAATCGTTGTGATGATTGATGCGGGGCGCCCCTTACCCTTCGGGCGCACTATCTGCGTCCAAACGGCAGTTCTGCCTTTTTGTGCGCCGAACGTTTGTTCGCAACGAATTCTGAAGAAGGCGTGCATAGCAGTGCATACGGATAACTGATGAAGGATTCACTGCGGACAAACTGTATACAAAGGGGCAAGCAAGGGTACAACAGAATCTATGAATAATCCGGGCTGATGGCGGATAAGATTATTCCAGCGTCTGTGCCCGTTCCTCTTCAGCGGCTTTGAGATGTTGCTGTACTTCCGGGTACTGGCTGGCCAGCGCCAGCACCTCTTTGCGTGTCAGGCGAAGCAGGGTGGAAGCTTGTATGGCTGTGACCGTTGCCTTGCGAACCTGATCGCCAAGCAGGGCCATTTCACCGAAGAAATCACCGGTCCGCAGATTGGCGAGTATGGCGCTGTCCTGGGTATTTTCGCGATGGCTGACCATCACTTCACCATGCGAGATGATGTACAGTGCATCACCTCTTGCACCCTCTTCAATCACCGTATCACCGGGCAGGAAAGTGACCACGGCAGCCTGACTGGCCAGCGTTTCCGCTGCCTGCGTCGAAAGACGGGAAAATATCGGAACCATACGAATCAGGTCTTTTGCCGGTGGATTCAGCGGCGTGTTTTTAACTTCGGGGATGCGGCTCTCGGCTTCGGTAATCAATTGCTGAATGCGGCAGTACGCTTTTTTGCCGATTTCACCATGTTTGTGATCATCGTCGGCCTGCCAGCCGGCACCGGCCAGCGCCGCAAGCATGCCCATACGGGTTTCAAAGCGGGAAAAGAAACCGGGATAATTTTCGTGTACCTCGGTCAGTTGCGCATGCAGTGCGTTGAGGCGTGTTTTCAATTCATTGCGCACGGTATTGCGGGCATCATCATCGATATCCTTGCGCGATTTCAGGTGGGCGTTGGCGGCATCGGTCATCAGAATACGCAGAATCGTGCGTCGCAGAAGTCCGGAAATACGCAGTGCCTGATAGCGGCTCAGCCAGCTTGCCATGGTGTCCCGTTCGCGTAGCCAGCGCAGCAGTTTCTGCTCCACTTTCAGCACAGGGTTCAGGCCAGCCACTTCACCGCTGGTGGCTTCACGTTCGAGGCGCAACTCACTTTTGATATCGAGCAACAGATATTGCGGCACCACACCGGCATCACGTAAATGCTCCAGCTCCTCAACCTCGGCGCGGCTGGCAATCTGACGTACATGCGATAACTGCCGGGCCGGGCTGATGCTGGCATGCTGCGGTTGCATGACATCCTGAATCAGACTATTGGCCTGATGCAGGCTGACTTTAGACATGAAGCGGGCCTTTTCCATGCGCTGCAATACATTCAGCGCATGTTTCTGAGCATGTAATACACCCTGCTCCAGCTCAACTTTTTCATTGGCATTGAGCGCATTCATGCCCAGTTTGTTCATCAGCGGTTTGATGCTCGGGGCATTGATCAGCAGGGTGAAAATGACGACGCCAAGAGTCATGTCGAGCAGCAGTTGACGCGCGGCAAGATCTTCCGGCAGCGATAGTACAATGGCGATAGCCAGTCCGCCTTTGAGGCCACCCCACCACATGATATGTTTATCGCCACTGCGCACGGCGGGCAGGTGAAATCGCCGCAGGGTTGCCGGTAACATCAGATAGACCGCAGGCAGGCGCGACAGAAGTACAAGCACGATAGCGACTGCAATGTATGGCAGGTGCGTTGCAAGATTATGCAGATCGACCGACAGCCCAACCAGCAAAAACAGCAGTGCATTGCAGATGTAGGCAAACACTTCCCAGCTCTCCCTCAGCAGTTCACCCGCATGATGCGAAATGCGCGTGACGCCATAAACGCCCAGGCAAAGCGATGCGCCGACTACCGCCATGACGCCGGAAACATGTAGATAATGTTCGGCAAAGATGAAGCTGACATAAGCCAGAATAACCGACAGCACGAGGATGGCGCTGAAATTATCGCGCATCAGCCGCATCCATTCACAGACTATCAGACCACAGATCAGCCCGAGTAATGCGCCGCCGAAGAAGACATAAATGAATTCGTAACCGGCATGCAGCATGGTATGTCCATCCATGGAGCCGCCAACCAGCGCCATGCCCAGCAGAATATTGAAAACCACAATGGCCGTAGCGTCGTTGAACAGCGATTCGCCTTCGACCAGCACCGTCAGGCGCAGCGGTGCACCGAGTTCCTTAAATAATGAAATGACCGCCACCGGGTCGGTAGCCGAAATCAGTGCGCCAAACAACAGCGCCAGGCTGAGCGGCATGTCAAAGACCAGATGCAGGCCTGCACCGACAAGGAATGTTGATAACAACAGGGCAGGGACAGCCAGCACCAGCACCGGGAAGATGTCCTTAATCAGTTGACGGGCATCAAGGTTATAACCGGATTCAAAAATGAGGGTGGGCAGAAAAATGAATAATACGAGATCGGGTGTTAAGCGGAAATGTTGTAGCTGATGCAAGGGCTCCCAGAATTGCGAGGTCCAGCCCAGCGCAATACCGATGCCGACAAGCACAACAGTAAATGGAATGGGCAAGCTGCGGGTAAGCGGTGCGGCAATCATAGCCAGCGCCAGCAGTGCCATCAGGATCAGGATACTTTCAGATAAAGGCATGATCAGCCCGATGCGGGAAAAGAGTTAAAATACGGCGGATATCGTGTTGCATAGATGCCACCTCCCAGGCCCTTCAGTATTGTACTAATTCACAGATTCTGCAACCGTCGTTTTTGAGTTGTCCGGGTAATCTTGAAAGCAGAATCATCACCCTGCTCGTGAAATTGCCTGATTGATCTGAGAAAGGGTCCTTGCTGCGCAGGCTGGTTAAAGAGGTCAGCGCTACCGGTTTTATTGAACGACCGACTGGTTTCGGCCAAAAACAGCCACTCAGAGGTAGGTGTTATATCCTCGGAATTTCGCAAAACTCTTCTGAAATAGAATCATATGCTAGCTAGTAATGACACTCAATCGTTCACTGTACGCTACCGTACAGACCATTCAGTCAGGCAGGCGCAGTATCAATCCGCAAAAGAGCAGGAAGCAGACGTTTCCTGCCCGTTGATTGACTGTTTCCACACAAGGAGAATAACTATGTTCAGAGTGATTTTTATACTGCTCGCATTCATATCCCTGAGCGCGACTGCTGCACTTACCGGTTGCCATACGATGTCGGGCGCAGGTCAGGATATTGAGCAGGGCGGCGAAGCGATCTCAGACGAGGCGGACAAACACACAGATTGAAGCCTGATTGAGCTTTCCCGGTAAAGGGAGAGGGCTAGCACCTCCTTTCCTTGGCTGCCGAGACCTGAATAGTATTAATTATCCCCACCGTACTGGTCTATAGTCCATACATGCATGTGGTAGTTGAATCCGCGCAATCCACGTCTACCCTTGTGCAGGCAAAATGCTGCCGCGAATTTCTCATGCGGTAGCCCCGATGCGGCCGAAGCAAATGTTGTCCTAACATTGGAGGCTCCCTAAAAATACAGCAATGGCCAATTTACGTCTTACTTCGTTGCGTGCATTGATTGGGATCAAACTTTCTATGTTGGTTACCGTACAGACTGTTTCCGGTCATCTCGCTTACTGTTTGCCTTTGCTGCTATTGGAGCAGTTCATAGTGAACATAGCGAAAAAAGGAGACATACCATGAAACGCAGTACCAAGAACCAGGCAGATGGCAAGTTTCACGCAGTGAAAGGAAAGATCAAGGAGACAGCAGGGAAGCTAATTGATGATCCAGAGTTGGAAGCCGAAGGCGTAGGTGAAAAAATCGGCGGCAAGGTTCAAGAAAAGGTCGGCCAAGTTGAGAAAGTCGTGGGGAAGTAGGCGCTAGTAGCGAGATGCATTGGCGGGTGCTTGCGTCCGCAACTGCCATCGATACCGATACCATCTCTCCCGGAAAATCAGTGGTTCAACAACAAAAAGGAGTAAAACCAATGAAATCTAAATATTCTGTAACGTTGCTGGCGATTGTGGCGGCGATGCTGGTGACCAGCATGCCGGTGCTGGCGTCCAATATGGATGACAGCATCGAATCATCCGCCAAGCAGTCGCATGTGTTCAAGACCTACCTTAAAAGCGATGACATTAAAGTCGAAGCAGAGGATGGAGTCGTCACCTTGACGGGGAGCGTTGGCGAAACATCCCACAAATCATTGGCCCAGGACACCGTGGCCGGTCTGCATGGCGTCAAGAGCGTGGACAACAAGCTGGAAGTCAAGGGAGAACAACCCACTGAATACTCGGATGCGTGGCTCATTACGAAAGTGAAAACCACCCTCTTGTTCCACAGTAACGTGAGCGCTATGACGGAAGTGTCCGCCAAAGATGGCGTCGTCACCCTGCAAGGCAAAGCCACCAGCCAGGCAGAAAAGAACCTGACGACCGAATACGCCAAGGATATCGAGGGGGTCAAGGACGTTAACAATGAGATGACCGTGTCCGGTAAGGCAATAAAGAAAGCAACGCTGGGCGAAAAGATCGACGATGCTTCCATTACTGCCGAGGTCAAGATGCTGTTGCTGAGCCATCGCTCAACCAGCGCCGTTCACACCAAAGTCGAGACTAATAATGGCGTGGTTACCTTGAGTGGCAAGGTCAAGAACGCCGCCGAAATCGACTTGGTTACAAAATATGTCAATGACATAGACGGCGTGCACAGCGTAAAAAACAAGATGACCATCGAGCAGTCCAAATAGACTGTTGAACCGTCGAGTGCCGGTGTGCCTCTGCACCCACACTCGGCGATTCCGGGTAACCCGAAAGAAGGTGCATTGTTGTGGACGATTGTTGTGGCACTGCTTGTTCTGTGGGTGCCGGGTCTGGTCACCAGTTATACGATGGGCGGGTTGAGCCATATACTGCTGGTGATTGCGATTATCATGATTCTTGTCAATGTCATACAGGAGCGGAGCCAATAAAGTTGATTGGCACGTTAGTTTAAAAAAGCTAAATCATTGCTGCACGGAGGAACGATATGCTAGGAACAATTTTGATCGTCGTCTTGATTCTGATACTGATTGGTGCACTGCCCACGTGGCCTCACAGCCGACAGTGGGGCTACTACCCAAGTAGCGGGCTTGGCCTGATCCTGCTGATTCTGATCATCCTGATGCTTCTGGGTCGACTCTAGGGAAACTCGCCAGCGGAGGTGGAACGTGCAACCGCTGGTCGATCTGCGAGGGGCAGGTCGATGGGATCAGACTCGATTGATATTGAATTAACCCTTTTCCGACCGTCCGGGTTTGGCCGAACTAGGCCTGTCACCAAGACCACTGGCTTCTTTCCATCATTTGGAAGGCCATTTTAAGCTAAGTTGGCCCGTAATACGCACCACTCATTTTACGGTGGACTTAAAGAGTTCACACCGCTTTTTTCTTCTGGGTTTTAACGGTGATCTCCTGAAAGCGGCAGCGGATTGATCGAAAACTTGGTTTTCTGATAAATATTCCGATAATCTCAGTCCATGCGATATCTTCGAAAATCACTGGTGAAATTATTGGATCAGGCGCGCCAGCAGCATCATGTTGATGATCTTCCTGCGCGCCTTATGGCTATTCTGGTACACGACTTTTATCGGCTTCTGCCTGATGCGGGCAGCGCTTCGCATGGGGTGGCATTACATGCCCGAACTTTTTCCAGAGAGCGTTTTCATCGTCATATCATCACCATTCGCTGCCCTGATCAGGCCTTTTATCTCGATGCGCTGAAGGGCTATTTACAACGACAGGGCATTCAACCGATCGACCAGCAAACGCTGGTGTTGCGGCTGAGTTGTGATGATACCGCCTGTGCGCTTGAGTTGAAGCGCCCTAGCATAAGGGACGAAGACAATTTCATGTTCATTGCCCTGCATATTTCCGCCACGCTGACACCGGACAAACAGCCGCTTGAGCATGATATGCTGGCGGTGCTGACAGCGGTGAATATGTCCGTACAGGATTTTCCCCATATGCAGAGAAGTGTGGAATCATTTGCGGACGCGCTTGAAGATGATGCATCGTCGAAATTGCTGCGCTGGATGAATGATAATCGTTACCTTTATTTCGGCCTGATGCACAATAAAAAACGCTATGGCCTGATGCGGAACTTCCGTGTGCTTCAACGGGTGGCGCCGGGCCTTTTATCCCAGATTCGCGATGTTGCCGATGCTGTTGAGCCCGGTCTGACATGGCTGAGCCTGACCGCCAGTCAGCAATATCTGTATAGCCTGACCAGTGCCGAAGTGGTGCGGGTTTGCTGGCGCTCGGATGAAGATACGCTGGAGCAGGCGATACTGATCGGCCATTTTTCGCGAGCTGCCCGTTTCACCAATTGCAGTCATATTCCAGTGCTCAATCTTGCCTGGAAGCAGTTCAAGGCTGATAGTCTGCTCAGGCATTCGGCTTTTTACAGGCGTGAAATCCGCACATTGTTTGATCGGATTCCGAACCGCTTCCTGCTTTCCACGCATGTAAACGACTGGCTTTCACCCCTCAAACAGATTGTAGATCTGTCCAACCCGTTAAAAGCTGTCACGCACTGGTTACCCGGCCTGGAAGGAAATATGGGCTGGTTACTGGTCACGCTGTTTTCCGACCGCTTCGGACCAACGATTTTACAACGCATCCTTTTCACACTGGCCGATCAGGGTTTGACTGTGCATGGTCATGAGTCACTGGGCATGGGAGCGCATCGTCTGATTTTCATCAGTATCGAAAAACCCGATGCGCCGATGGATATGCAGGCGCTGAATCAGGCGGTCAGCGCCTGCATTATTTTCTGGAAGGATCGTGCCAAAGCCGCTGTGTTGAAACAGAGTCAGCAGCTCGATATTCCACGTGTCCTGAATACGCTGCAACATGTGCCGGAGCTGTATCAGCAGGTGTTTTCTCCCGAGCAATTTGCGCACGACATCCTGATGTGCCGCACCATTGAGCAACACCAGCGAATTAACGTGGTGATCCAGCAACATTCCAACGCGATTGTGATCGATATATATGCACCGCAGCAGCCATCGCTGGGAGATGTGGTTGATCGACTGCGCGCATTTGGTCTTGATCCGGCAGAAGAGGCGGCAATGCGCTTTGGTGATGCAGGCCAGCATGCTTTGCCGTCATCCTGCATGTATATCAGTCGCATAAGCTGCCATCCGTCGCAGTTGATCGATGGCGTAACGCTCGACCGTTTGCAGCAGGCGCTGGATAAGGTGATGAATCTGGAAGCGGACCATGACATGCTTAATGCATGTGTTTTAACGGCTGGGCTGGATATTCAGGCGGTCGCCGTACTTGTCACATTGCGCAATCATCTGGTTCAATTGCTACCGCAGGCAGCTGCCTTGACCCTGTCTGAAACCATGTTGCGCTATCCGCTCGTCACCGCCTGCCTGTATCAGATGTTTGCCGTTCGTCATGACATCAGGGTCATACACTCGCCGCAGCAGGCCGATCAGGCATTTGCTGTAGCACTCCAGAAAATCGAGAATATTTCTGATGATCGCTGGTTTCGTATTCTGGCCGAACTTGTAACAGCCACATTGCGCAGCAATGCGTATTCACGCTCAGCTGATATGCCGCTGGCTATTAAGGTGGCCAGCGGCCGTTTAAGCTTTGCGCCTCATCCACGGCCTTACCGTGAAATCTTTATGCATGGCATCCATGTTGAAGGCGTCCATTTACGGGCCGGTCCGATTGCTCGCGGTGGTATCCGTTATTCGGATCGCCCCAGCGATTTTCGTACCGAAGTGCTTGAGTTAATGCGCACCCAAACCATCAAAAACGGCCAGATTGTACCGACTGGTTCCAAAGGCGGCTTTGTTCTGCACAATATAGCGGCGGAAGCAGTATCGCCCGCTGTGGTGCTGGAACAATATCGCTTGTTTATTCGTACACTGCTGGCGTTGACAGATAATCGTCTTCACGACCAGTCGCTGCCACCGGATGGGGTCTGCGTGGCGGAAGATGACATCGATGACGCTTATCTCGTTGTTGCCGCCGATAAAGGGACGGCCCGTTTTTCGGATGATGCCAATGAAGAATCGCGCCTGGCGGGATTCTGGCTAGATGATGCTTTTGCCAGTGGCGGCAAAGATGGCTACGACCATAAAGTGGTTGGCATCACCGCCCGTGGCGCCTGGGTCTGCGCTGCGCATCATTTTCACCGGCTGAGTATCGATGCCTGGAATGACAGCATCAATTGCGTCGGTATCGGGGATATGAGTGGCGATGTGTTTGGCAATGGCATGCTGCTGAATCCGAACCTGCGACTGCTGGCTGCTTTTAATCATCAGCATATTTTCCTTGATCCGGAGCCGGAAACTGCGGCTGCTTTTGCCGAGCGGCAACGCTTGTTCCAGGCGGTGCGCGGCTGGGGTGATTATGATCAATCGCTGATCAGCAAAAGCGGTGGCATATTTTCCCGCCACGCCAAAGCCATTACAATTTCCGAACCTGTCCGCCAATGGCTGGGTTTGTCTGAGCAACAATTATCCGGGCCTGAGCTTGTGCAGGCGATTCTCAAAGCGCCGGTCGATTTATTATACAATGGTGGTATCGGTACCTACGTCAAAGCCGGTTGGGAGACGCACGATGCGGTGATGGACCGCGCCAACGACAGTGTGCGCGTCGATGCCAGCCAGTTACGTTGCAAGGTGGTGTGCGAGGGCGGCAATCTCGGTTTCACACAGGGTGCACGTATCGAGTTTTCGCAGCACGTTTCTCCGATGATCAACACCGACGCGACCGACAACTCCGGCGGGGTCGATATGTCCGACCACGAGGTAAATCTGAAAATTCTTTTTGCCGCACAGGAACAACCGATGCCTGTGAGTGAACGCAACCGGATTCTGAAAAGTCTCACCGATCAGGTTACCCTGCAATGTCTGGACAATAATCTGTTGCAATCGCGGGTGATCACGCTGGCCAGTCATGATGCCGAAACCCATGCATCACGCCTGCAACGCTTGCGTGATGCGCTGTTGGCGGCGCATTGGCTCGATCCTGAAGTGGCACCACGCATTGAAGATAACGATTTGCTTGTTTTAAGGCCGCAGATTTCGATTTTGCTGGGGCAGGAGAAAAATCGCATCCATCATAAGCTGATTACCGCATCATTTGATACACGCAGTCGGTTTTCCAGCGAGCTGTTACGCCGATACTTTCCGCCGGCACTGCATCGCAAAATGGCTGCCTGTTTTGATCTGCATCCGCTCAGGGCGGATATCATCTGCACCCAGGCCAGCAATGATATCGTCAATCAGCACGGGCTGGTTGCCATTCAGCATCTGGAATCGCTGGTGGATGCTCCGATGGTTGATATCGCCGAGTCATTGCTGCTGGCGGCTGCCCTGACAGATGCCGCTGATTTGCGTCAGGCTATCTGGTCGGATGTTTCAGATTTTGAGGTGGCCGTGAGTTTTCAGCATCAATTGCAGGAAACCCAATTGCATCTGGCTGAGGAGCTTCTGCGACTATGCTCCGTCAGTGAACAAGGCAGCGACTGGTTGCCGGAAGTGCACAAAGCCATACATCGATTCCGCAAATCCAAAACGGCACAAGGCATCAGCGGTAACGAAAACAATCGCTTTCTCGGACTGCTGAAACATGCCGCGCAGGAGGGGCTGAGTCTGCATGACGCCACACATCTGGCCGCTTTGCCTGAATTGGCAGAGTTGGCGTGTGCACTGTATTTATCCATGCACCACCAACAAGCGCTGCTCGCATGTATCAAGGCAACGCAAAGCTGTTTGCAGCAGTTGCCGATCCCGCTGATGGAAGAGCAACTCCGTTCTGCATCATGGGGTGGTGAAGATGCGCATAATCTGCGCCGCGAATGGTTGCAGCGGCTGACACTGCTCAAGTGCAGGGCCGCACAGCAAGTGCTCGAAGCCGGGCATCTTTCAGCGGAGCAGGCGGCAAAAGAGTTGTGGCACTGTCATCACTTCTGGCCTGATATCGACAGGTTCATAGTCTCGCAGAAAGCGGATCGTCGTGAAGGTGAATCGCAGCACTTACGCTTACTGCTTGCGTTGACGCGGCTGGAAGCCATCGTCAACGCATCATGATTCGGCTTAAGTAATTATTTGATTTGCAGTAATGCTCCGGCACTATCGCTGGTGATCTGCTCACTCAACTTTCGGGTGGCGCGCTGCTGCATGTGGATTAAAGGGGAAGCCGTGGAAAACGATTCCATTTCTTGATATAAGAGAATTATAAATCGCACTATAAACAACACTATTAAGGGGGTTGTTATGCATGCGATTGTTGCCAATGGTTTGAAAAAAAGAGGCGTGTCGGTTCTGGAAGAGGGCTTGCAAAGCGAACCCGAGGCAGTCATTACTGTGCGTGGTAAAGAGCAATACGTTGTGATGTGTATCGAGCATACCATTTTCTGCGCGAAATGGAGTTGGAGGCTGCTCTGCTTGAAGCCAGACGTGATCTGGTCAATGGTGATGCCATCCGCGAATCGGCGGAGGCGCAGCGGATTTCTGCTTGAGGACAAAGAAATTATCCCCGTCAACGTGGGCACGCACGGTGAGGTTTGTCGAAAGTAATATGGTCGCATTACGGTGACATATATGGACCGCCCGCAAGCATTACAACCGCAATGAAATTAAGAGGCATTGTTGGTTGATCTGAGGGGCGACATAGAGGTGGTTAGCCGTTTGGAGCTCAACAGAAAAGGTGCTCAGGTGAGTGTCATTCGGTTCTGTAGCGCTGCTATTTGATGTGTTGTATCGCCTCGGTAATATCGCAAGTGATCTGTTCACCGCTGGCGAGGTTTTTCAGTGTTAATGACTGCGCCTGCATTTCATCTTCACCAAGCACCGCGACGAAGCGAGCGGATTCCCGATCGGCAACTTTAAACTGACGTTTGGCGTTGCCGCCACCGCAGTGCAACACAGTTAAGCCATGCTGCCGCAGTTGTTGCGCCACCTGTAGAGAATAGCTCAGGGTCGCATCACCCAGAGCTGCCACAGCCACATCCACGCCGGCGGATGATACAGATACGGCAGATGCTTCAAGCAATAAACCGAGTCGCTCCAGGCCTGCGGCGAAGCCGATTGCCGGTGTGGCGGGGCCACCGAGTTCACTCACTAACCCGTCATAACGACCACCGGCCAGCACCGTGCCCTGTGCGCCGAGCTGGTCAGTGATGATTTCAAAAGCCGTTCGATTGTAATAATCCAGCCCCCGTACAATGCGTGCATTAACAACAAAGGGTATGGCCAGTGCTGCAAGTCCGGTTTTTAAGGTATCAAAATGTGATGTGCACGGTTCACACAAGTGAGCGACCATTTCCGGCGCATCGGTCAACTGCTGCTGACAGCTTTGAACCTTGCAATCGAGTACGCGCATCGGATTGCTATGCATACGCTGGTGGCAGGTTTCACAAAGATGTTGTTGCTTGTCTGTCAAGTAAGCTTGCAAAGTGTCGCGGTAGGCAGGTCGGCAATCAGGGCAACCCAGAGAATTGATTTCCATATGTACATGTTGCAACTGAATGGACTGGATCAGTTGCCAGGCCATGGCCAGCATATCGATGTCTTCGGCTGGCCCGCTGGCACCGAACCATTCGGCACCGATTTGCTGAAATTGTCTGAGGCGACCTTTCTGCGGACGCTCACGGCGGAACATCGGCCCTTTATAATACCAGCGCTGGCCGCCCGAACGGGTTAAACCTGCTTGCAGATAGGCGCGTACAGCACCGGCCGTACCTTCCGGACGCAGGCAGAGATGGTCACCACCCTGATCTTCAAAGGCATACATTTCCTTGGATACAATATCGGTTTCTTCTCCGATAGAGCGCACAAACAGTTCTGTGGGTTCAAGCACCGGCAGACGCACTTCGGCAAAGGCATATTGCCTGAATACCTGCTCGAATTGACGCTCAATAAATTGCCAGTTTGCCACTTCACCCGGTAGTCCGTCATGAATGCCGCGTATACTTTGTAATTGTTTTGCCATCAGTCGTTTTCGCCTTCATTGTTTTGATTTATATCGTTATGCTGCTTTCGCTCGCCCACTTTCACCGGCTTGCTGCTGCCGCCAATCACCACATTACCCACGCGTGTTCCGGCACTGACGCCTACGCGACCATCCGGGGTCACCACGCCACCAACACGTACCGGGCCGATGGGTGTGCTGACGTGCACAAATGCACAGGCATTGGTTGTAAGCACCACCAATGAGGCTAAGAATAAACGCTTTATCCAAAAGTTCATGGGCACAATACCGAATAAGGGAATGTGCAGTGCCCCTTGATCAACCTGCTTTTCCGATTGTTGATACAACACCGTTTGGCGTTGTCCGAAGGCTGGCAGATGGCGAATCGACAGTCAGTGAATCGGCAGTCAGTGAATCGGCAGTCAGTGAATCGGCAGTCAGTGAATCGACAGTCAGCGAACCAACTGTTACCGCGCCGCCTGGCGTACTGAACTGCACCGACGCACAGCCGGAAAGCAGCAGTAATGCCAGTGTTAACAGCACTCGTATGGAGCGTGGCAGATATGTCATTGTTCGGCCTCTTTTTGAGCACGAATCACTTTTGCCCGTGCTTCGACCTGTTCTACCAGTTGCTCAAGCATGTTATCCGAACGAAGTTTGCCGGATTTTTCACCATCCTGATACATCATGTGCACCGGATAACCACCGGTTACGCCAAGTTGCGCCTCTTTGGCCTCGCCCGGCCCATTCACCACACATCCGATTACCGCGACGTCGATACTTTCCTGAATATGCGCCAGTCGCTCCTCAAGTTCATTGACGATTTGAATCACGTTAAATTTCTGTCGCGCACAGCTGGGGCAGGCAATCAGATTAACGCCGCGATGGCGTAAACCCAGCCCCTTCAGGATTTCAAAACCGACTTTGATTTCCTCTTCCGGTTCAGCCGCCAGTGACACGCGAATGGTATCGCCAATGCCATCAACCAGCATCAGAGCCAGCCCCATCGACGATTTGACCGTACCGCCAAATTTGCTGCCCGATTCAGTAATGCCGAGGTGCAGCGGATAATCAACTTTTTCCGCCAGTTTACGGTAGGCACTGACCGTCATAGGAATATTACTGGCTTTGAGCGAAACCTTGATGTCAAAGAAATCCATCTCTTCGAGAATACGGATATGACTCAGGGCAGAATCCACCATCGCATCAGCACAGGGCTCGCCATATTTTTCTTCGAATTCTTTTTCCAGCGAACCGGCATTCACACCGATGCGAATCGAAACGCCGCGCTCTTTAGCCGCTTTCACCACCCGCTCGACGCGGTCACGGGTACCGATATTGCCCGGATTCAAACGCAGCCCATGCACACCCGCTTCCAGTGACAGCAGCGCCATTTTGTAGCTGAAATGGATGTCGGCAATAATGGGGACATCGGTTTGCCGTAGAATCTCCGGCATCGCCGCAGCCGATTCAGGGTCGGGTACGGAAATGCGCACAATATCCGCACCGGCTTGTTGCAGGCGCTGAACCTGCGCTACAGTGGCATCAATATCTGTGGTTTTGGTGTTGGTCATCGACTGCACGGCAATCGGTGCATCACCACCCACCTGAACCCGGCCAACCTGAACGGAGCGGGTTTTCCTGCGGTTTTTTACGATAGCATCACGCATGTTAATTTCCTTTTCCGTCACGTAGCAGTTGTAAGCGCTCCTGTAACTGTGAAGCCCTGCGCAGCGCATCGATATATTCATCGCTGTCTGGTTGCAGGGTCACGGCCTGCTGCCAAAGCTGCACCGCACCGGCAATGTCTTCCTTGCGGAAGGCCGCCATACCTTTACTGAAATCAGCGGCTGCCTGTTTTTGCGCTCCGGCATTGGCTTTTTCAAGCAGTGCATCGGCATGTTTACCACCCTGACGTTGATACGCTTCCGCCTGATTACGGGCTTTCAGCCATTGACCTTGCCTGATCAATTCCTGAACTTGTTCTTCGCTAACCAGTTGACGTGTTTTGCGTTTTGCCTGCACGGAAGTTTTTTGCTTGCTCACTTGTGGAATCGTCAGCCCTGTCGGCCAGTTCTTCTTGATATCCCGCATCAGCACCTGAGCCCGCTCCGACTCCGGCTCAAGATGCAGCACAGAAACCGCTTCGATATAAGCTACGCCAACCATGCCACGCTTGAGGTATCGCCAGCCTTCGCGCAACGAGCGGCGGTTACGACTTTCGAGATCTTCCTGAACATATTCCTGCATGCGATGATAAGCTTCATCATCTTTGTTTAGTCCGGCTGGCGGGGTATAGCTCTCAGACCATTTGAGCCATTGCGCATCTTCTTCACGACGTTGTTTGAGTAAGCTTTCCAGACGCAACTGACGGAGATTCAGGTTCATCGCCTCGGCTTGTTTGATGAAAAGCTCGGGCTTGATCGAAATTTCAGCAGTCTGCCGGTATCGGGCTTCAGCTTCATCCCATTGGCGGGCGCGTTCTGCCGCCTGAGCTTTTGCTTTGTAGTGGGACAATAAGCGCAGTCGCGCCGGTTCAATAGTGTTTTTCAGCAAAGCCTGGGCTCTGGCGTAATCCTCATGCTCTTTTTCGATGGCCAGCACCGTTGCGCGCGCTTCCATGATTTCACCACGTTCATATTTGTTTTTTGCTTCGTCATATGTATTCAGGAATGAAAGGGCATTACTCTTGAATGAACCACCACCACTGGCGCAACCGCCAAGTGTCACAAGTACGATCAATACGAACAAAAACTTCATTATTCAACCTCTTTTAACTGCTGACGTATCACCGAAGGCAAGGTGATATCGAATGCCAGTGCAATCGCTGTTTCCAGTTCCTGCTGGACGTCATCCGATTCAGCCACTGCTTTACCGACACGAATCGGGAACTTTACACCCTTCACATTGATATTACCCATGTCTTCAAATTCCAGCCCCGTTTCACAGGTTTCAAAGGTTTTGAATGGCATGACCACTTCACCACCCTGACCCAAGCCACCCATGCGCGAAGCTACATTTACCGCATCGCCAATGACAGTATATTCCAGACGCTCATGCGAACCGATATGGCCCACGATGACTTCGCCGCGATTGAGTCCGACACGGAAGGCAATGGCTTCTCCGTTATCACGCAACAGGCCCAGACGGGCACATGCCATGGTCATGGCTAGGCCGGCAAGTGTGGCGTAATGGGTGTGTTTCGGGCTTTCATTCGGATGGTTGAATACCGCCATCACTGCATCGCCGATGTATTTATCCACATGCCCGCCGAAATAATGAATGATGCTGTTAAACACTTCGAAGTACTGATTCAGAATGTCCACCACGGCTTCCGGGGAGTTTTTTTCAGAAAATGAAGTGAAACTGACCATATCGGCAAACAGAACGGTGACTTGCTGTTTATGGTTGTTGCGCATTACCACGCCGCCCTTGAACATTTCATCAACCAGCTTGGGATTCAGGTATTTGCCGACGGATTCCCGTAACTCCTCTTTATGCTTGAGTTCGCGTACCATGATGTTGAACTGATGCATGGCATCGGTGATTTCATCGTTACCTTTTTCCAGCAACTTCACATTCAGGTTGCCCGCTGCCACCTGCTCGGCGGCCTCGGCCAGTCGTTCCAGCGGATGACTCATTCGACCGGCAATCCAGTACACCAGTGCCCCTGACACCAGTATTACGCCCAGTGCCGTCAGCAGCATACGCACCCACAATTGCCGCGCCAGATCGGACCATGCGGCTTCTGAATAACGAACGGCAATAAATCCCAGCGATGTTTCTGCGTAGCGAACCTGTTGCACATACCACAGCGCTTCCAGATCAAGACGAGTGGTCTGACCATCGTGGGTCGCCGGGTTAAACTCAAACTCTTCAGCCACTGTTGGCGCATCCAGCGAGCCGAATAACTTCTGTTTGTTTTTGGCATCATTCACCAGCACGCCGATGATATCCGGTGATGACTTCAGCATGCCGGTGACCAGCACATCCACCTCGGCCTGAGAACCGCTGAGCATCGGCAGCTTCAGCGCTTCACCCAAACGTGCGACCTGTGCTAAAGCATGTTTGTCCTGGCTTTTCAGCCAGGCATTGCGCTCCAAATCAAGCGTGATCAGCGATAATAACAGCACGGCAGCAAGCACCACCACACCAACGAGTAAAAACCAGCGCCAGCGTATAGGAAAACGGGGAATAGTATGGATTCTTTTGATCTTGGCCCCCAAATGATGTGTTGATAGTCGGGTTACCATAAAGGCTCACACGAAGGGTGTCCATGGGCTTTTCCATTGCGCTGGCAATCAGTTTAAAGCACGGGATAAAACGGACGGATCATGTTGGAATCCTGCAATGATCACGCAGGTAGGGGTAATAGCAGGGTAAGCTCCAGTCCCTGATTTGTGCGATTGCGGGCCGCAATTGAACCGCCGTGGGCAAGCACCACCTGCCTGGCAATGGCCAGTCCCAAACCATATCCGCCACTGCTGCGCTCGCGCCCCTCAGCGGCCCGGTAAAAGGGCTCAAACACATGCACCAGTTTGTCCTGATCAATGCCCGGCCCTTCATCGGCAATTCGGATGCAGGCATAAGCTATGCTGAGTTCCTGCTGTTGCGATAAGCTGACAGTAATGCTTGAACCCTGTGGCGAGTGGCGCAAGGCATTGCGTGCAATATTCTCAATTGCCCGCAAGATCCAGCGTTCATCGCCCGCGATGCTCAGGCTGGCGGTCGAAAAATATTCGATGTGGCACTCCTGCCGGGTTGCTTCAAATTGCAGGTCTTCACAGACGCTTTGCAGCAACGCTTCAAGCGACAATGTTTGCTTCTCCAGAGGCATCATCCCCTGGTCAAATCGGGACAGGGTTAACACTTCTTCAATCAACTCATTGATTCTGTCGGCTTCTTTATTGATGCGTTGAAGTTCATCCTCATTGCCGGCATCGCCCTGACCTCTGGCCAGTTCCAGTGCGATTTGAATGCGCGCCAAGGGCGAGCGCAGTTCATGCGAAATATCTCTGAGTAATTGTTTATGCGCGCTCAACAAGGCTGCAATTTTTTCTGCCATCGAATCAAAGTCTCTCGCCAGTTCGCCCAGCTCGTCGCCTCGTCCGGCGAGACTGGCCGGGACGCGGGCATCCAGATGCCCATGCCCCAGTTGATTGGTGATATGGCGTAATTGGGCGATCGGACGCGTCATGATGCGCCCGACCAGCAGGCTGGCAATCACCATGGCCAGCAATGCCGTCAGCACAAACAGCAGCAACCGTTGTTGACGGGATTGCTTGATCAGCGATGGCGGCAGAGGTGTGCTGGCGATCCAGAGCCAGCTGCTGCCATCTTCGGCCGTCAAGCGTCCGGCCCAGATGAGCATCGGCGCTTGCAGCAGACGAATCGACGTTTCCCCCCGTTGTAGGCGTTCCAGTAAAGGTTTCCATTCATGTGGCCATGGCCGTGACACTACCGGCATGCCATCGGCGCTGAATAAAGCCCCCATGACCTGATGTCTGCGGCTGCTCTGTTTCAACCAGCGATGAAACTCCTTTGGCTGTTGAGAGGTGAATATATCAACAGCTGTTTCGCCCTGATGGCGCAGCACTTCGACTTTTTCATCCAGCACGCGTTGTTCCAGCTGCCAGTGTTGAGCCAGCCACAGTGAGGCCAGAGCGGTGAGCAGCAGCACTGCCAGCAGGGTTAGAAATACTTTCCAGAATAATCGCATTTTAGCGCACCTTAGCGGCCACTGACCAGCATCCAGCCCACACCACGGATGGTTTGAATCGACGGTGCTTCAACACCGGATGCACACGACGCATCACGGAGTTTTTTGCGCAAGCTGGCGATATGTACATCCAGAGATCGATCAAACGGACCGGGATTGCGGCCTAACGCCGCATTGCCTGCCTGTTGCTTGCTTACGACAGCATCAGCTTGCTGTATCAGGCAGGTCAGCAGGGCATATTCCGTTGTTGTGAGTGTCAGCTCGAATGTTTGCCCTTCGCCGTGAACTGTCATCACTCGCCTTGATTTCAGCAGCCATCGTAAGCTTCCCACACGAATATCGCCTGTCGGTTCAGCTTCTTCGACCGCTTGCGGCTGACGTCTGAGAATAGCCCGCATTCTTGCAGCCAGTTCGCGCGGGTTAAATGGTTTGGGCAGGTAATCGTCAGCGCCGAGTTCAAGGCCGATGATACGATCCATCTCCTCGCCGCGAGCGGTTAGCATCATCACCGGCACCTGACTGTGCTCGCGCAATTCACGCAACACGTCCATGCCGTTTTTGCCGGGCATCATGACATCCAGTAAAATCATGTCGAAGGATTGAGCCAAAGCCAGCGCCAGTCCCTGCGCACCATGATGGATACATTGCACAGAGAAACCTTCACCGGCAAGAAAGCGTTGTAACAGTTCGCACAACTCCATGTCATCATCAATCATCAGAATATTCATGTCGTGATCATGCCATGAAATAAGTGCGCTGAAAGCCAAAAGTGGTGAGTTTTACACAATCTTAACACTTTTTTGCGTTTTGCTGACATTGATTGTCAGCACATTAACAATCCTCACATCAGCATTGGCCATACCGCGACGGCCAATTGGGCACGCAGGTATTCAGGAAAAAAGGAGTTCAATATGAACGTAACAGCAAAAATATTTTATCTACCACTTATGGCGGCACTGGGTCTGACGATTTCCGGCATTGCTATTGCCGGTGATCAGGGCAAAGCCGCTGAGTGTGGTGCTAAAGGTTTCGAACGCATGGCCACGGAACTGAATTTGAGTCAGGAGCAAAAAGAGCAGTTCAAAAAAATTCACAGTGAAGCTAAACCGGAAATGAAAAAAAATCGTGATGCTATGAAAGAAAATCATGAAGCTATTCGCCAGCTGAATCCTGCGGATAATGGTTATGATCAGGCCGTAGCAAAACTTGCCGATGAGCAAGGCAAACTGGTGGCGGCATCAATCAGGCAGCATGCAAAAACCAGAGCGCAGACCGATGCGATTCTGACGCCTGAACAACGAGAAAAAGCCCATCAGCTGGCTCAGGAGCGTCGTGATCGTAAATCCTCCAAACGTGAACAGGGCCCGCGTTTTTAAATAACACTTTCTATTTGCGATTGCTTGCGACCCTGCCTTTTGGCGGGGTCGTGTTGTTTAGGGTCAGAACGTTTGTGCGTAACGATTTTTGTAGGGGGCGTTCTGACATAAGCGGCTGATACCCTTGTAATGGCCGGTGACGAACCCTATGATCAGTCCATGCAGGATGACAAGCAGCCCGATCAACCCGACATCATTATTGAACCCTCATTCACGGAGAGCACCAGCCTTGTTCCGTATCAGCGTGGTGAGCTATCCAGTCTGGATTTGTGGTATCGCGAACTGCGTCGTATTCCGAAATTAAGTCGAGAAGAAGAAATGGAGTTGATCCGCAAATGGATCGACGACAAAGATTTCACAGCCGCGCAGCAACTGGTGATGAGTAATCTGCATGGTGTGGCTGCCATTGCGCGCGAGTATCGGCATTTTGGTTTGTCAGAAATGGATCTGATTCAGGAAGGTACGCTTGGCCTGATGCAGGCGATTAAACGTTTTGATCCCGAGCGTGGCTTTCGTTTGATGACTTATGCTTCATGGTGGGTGCGTGCGTCGATTCACGACTATATTTTACGCTCATGGAGCATAGTCAAAATGGGCACCAATAAATTGCAGCGACGTGTCTTTGCCGGTCTGCAAAAAGCCAAGCACGCCATTGCCGCGATTGAAGGGCGTCTGGATGATGAAATTGCCAAGGAATACGGCATCACCAGCAGTGAATTCCAGGGGGTGGCGCAGGCATTTCTGCAACCGGACTTGTCGCTTGATGCCGAAACTGAAGATGGTTCCACGATGGCGATGGCGTTGCCCGCGCCGGGAGCTTCACCGGAACAGCAAGTGGTGGATGCAAATTGGGAACAGCATCAAATGGATGCATTACACGGCGCGCTGCGTCAGTTGTCGGATCGTGATCGATTGATTATTGAACGTCGCAGGCTTAATGAAGAGCCAGAAACCCTGAAAGATCTGGCCGAGGAGCTTGGGGTGTCCATTGAACGCGTGCGTCAATTGGAAGCGCGGGCCATGAAGAAGCTGAAAACGGCCCTGAGCCATTTGCAGGAAGAGACTTGAAGTGCCGGTATTCCCGGTTTACCACGCCCATATTTATTTCAACGCGGATACTTTCGAGCAGGCCAGAGCGCTGTGTGAACGGGCTGATCAACGCTTCAAAATTTCTGTCGGTCACATGCACCGGAAAGCCATTGGCCCACACCCCGAGTGGAGTTGCCAGTTGTCTTTTTCTGCCATTGAATTTTGTGAGCTGGTGCCATGGCTGGCCAAATGTCGAAGCGGCTTGAGTGTGCTGGTGCATCCTGTTTCCGGTGATGATCAGCGTGATCACGATGATTATGCGATATGGTTAGGCAAACAATTGCCTTTGAAAACGGATATGTTTTAACGTACTGCTGAAACCCCGGGTTGATCCCGGTCAAGTTGTGAAAGAAGCGTTCAACTACTTTTATTGTCCCGGCTGTGACTTGTAAATATGATGCTGAAACAATGCAAAAGCATAGCTGTTTCATGGACAAAGTCCGCGTTGATTGTATGATGTCCGAGCAACGGCAAGGCGGTTGGCGGGTGTGCAAAAGCGTTGCATCCGTCTGATGAATAAGAACTCGAGGGGGAGCTGGTGAGAAAAGGCTGCGGTAATATTGCTGTTTTTATGACTCTTTTCAGCTGTTGCGCTTTGCTGCCCAATGACGTTTTGGCGCAGGATGAACTGCTTCTGGCGACATCGGGCGGTCAGGCTGGCAATGATCTGGCATTGCTGTTCTCCGAAGAGGAGTTGTTTATTTCTGCCTCGCAGTCGACACAGACGCTTGGCAAGGCCCCGGCTATCGCCACCGTTATTAGTGATAAACAGCTTAGAGAGATGGGTGCTCGCAACATTTTCGATGCTCTGGTGACCATTCCCGGCTTCGGTTACAGCTACCTCAATAATATTTCCACCGAATCGGACATCGAGGTGCGTGGTATTAAATCCCGCATGGAGAAGGTGCTGTTGATGATTGATGGTCACCGCGTCAACAGTCCGTTTTTCGGTAGCTTTAATCATCTTTATGATGAATTTCCGATCGAGCAAATCAAGCGTATCGAAGTAATTCGTGGGCCTGGTTCAGCTCTTTATGGGGCCAACGCATTTGTTGGTGTTATCAATATTATCATGAAAAAAATCGGTGATGTTGAAGGCGTAACCCTCAAAGGTGGTGGCGGTAACAATCAGCGCAGCCATGCCAATCTGCTGGGTGCATTGGGCGACAACGGGGCTGGCATGGTGCTTTCCTATGATCGCCTTGATACCAATGGCAGCCGTCGATTTGTGCCTGCTGATGCAGCCGGTGCCAGAGGCTACACCAACTTCTGGCGCACCACCGATACTGCCTATCTCAATGGCGAATATGGCAAGTTCAGCTTTTCGGGACTTTACCTGGACAAACAACGTGGCACACCCCTGGCGATTACAAATTTCATTGATCCCGGTACTACGCGCACCCATAACAAACAGGCTTACGGCAGCCTGACCTATAAGGATCGCATAGGCGGCGTGGATGTTGAGACGAACATCGCGCTAGATCAGTTCTGGTGGGATGCTAACTGGTACATCGGCTTTCCCGGCTTCACCACCGGCCATCCGCTACTGAAAAACCAAACCTGGTCGGGTGAGGTGAAGGCGCGTTTTTCTCCGTTTGAACACCATGATATGACGGTCGGAGTTGTGCAGGATTTTCAACGTCAATATGATGTTGTACACACTGTTAACGGTGTTGATGTCACATCCGCCTTCAATCACAACCAGTCGGCCAAACGTAAGGTGTTTGCCACTTATTTGCAGGATGAGTGGACCGCCTTCAACGCGCTGTCTGTTACTGCCGGAATTCGTTATGACCATTACAATGACCTTGGTAATACGCTCAACCCCAGATTTGCGGTGGTGTGGACTGCCAGCGATATGGTGGACATCAAGTTGCTTTTCGGCAGTGCATTCCGTGCGCCAAGTTTCCTGGAGATGTATGAAATCAATAACCCTTCAGCGGTTGGTAACCCTAATCTCAAGCCGGAGAAAATGCAGACCATTGAGGCTGGTATCACCTGGAAAATTAATCCCAACTACCAGCTCAGCAGCAATCTGTTCCACAACTTATTTCGGGATCAAATCGTCCAGGGGTCTCCGTTAAGCATAAATAAGAGCGGCGCAACCATCTGGGGTGTTGAGACAGAACTCAAAAGCGACTGGCGCGAACATCTCTACGGTTATCTTAATTACGCCTGGTATCACTCACGTGACAAACTGACTCAATCGGTGCTGCCGGATGTTCCTCGCCAACGTTTCAAAGCCGGTATCAACGCCGGTTGCTTTGATGATTTAATTAACATCAATACCGGATTGCGTTGGGATGGGCAGCGGCCAAGAGCTGTTGGTGATACCCGCGCTCCGGCGGCTTCGACAACGCTGGTCGATTTTACTGTTAGTTCTACAAAGCTTGTCCGTAACCTCGAACTTTCCTTGAAAGCGCATAACCTGTTCGATGCCAACGTGAGCGATCCGACCGTTGTTGCGGCTGGTATTCCTGCCGGTTATCCGCGTCCTGGTCGAACTATAATGGCTGAAGCGAGCTATTCGCTTAAATGAGTATGTGGTGCAGGACTGTCTGTGGCATGTTGCTGGTTGCCTTATATCTTGGCGGCACAGGTGAAATTGAAGCTAAGGAAGTTGTGGTTTTACTCGACCCTAACATTCGCCCTTATGTTGAGGCGCTGGCCGGTTTCAAGGAAGCATCCGATGCCAGTATTAAGGTTTTCGAGCGCCGGGAAGATGGTGACATCTCTGACGAGCAGGCGCTTATTCCTGGTATTCGTGCACGGCGACCGGATCAGATTCTGGTCATTGGTGGCGAAGCGCTTGCAGCATTGGCAGGAAAAATTACTGATATCCCGATTCTGTTCAGTATGGTGCTCAGCCCCCATGACAAGCTCAAGCAACATTATGAGAATCTGACCGGCGTGGCGATGAATGTGTCACCGGAACGGCAGATGAAAACATTGGACTCCCTGATGCCGAGCGTCAGGCATGTAGGGGTGGTCTACGCCCCGGAAGAAAGCGGTAGTCTGATTAAACTGGGTGAAGCAGCATTAACGAAGCACAATATTGAGATGGATGCGCAGTCGGCGTTATCAGAAAAAGAGGCAGAGCATTATCTTGAAATGGTCATGGATCGTAATCAGGCCTACTGGATGGTGCCCGATCATTTTATGCGTTCCAAAGATCTGGTTCGTTATCTTTTTTTTGCTTCACAAGAGAACAATAAGGCGCTGATTGGCCTCTCTGATAAATATGTGCGGGCCGGAGCACTGTTTGCCTTTACGGTCCAGAACCGCTCGCTGGGACGTCAGGCCGGTGAGCTGTCCAATCGCATAATGAATGGGGTAAAGCCCGGCAGTATCCCAATTGAAATGGCACGTGATGTCGATTTTTCCATCAACATGAAGGTGGCGAAGGCCTTGGGTATTCAGGTACCCGGAGAGCTGCTGCAAGCGGCAAAGCATGTTTATTAGGTGCCTGGGATGCCTTCAGTGCTTTCATTAAACGCTTTCGGCAGCAGAATCTTTCTGCTGGTTGCACTGCTAGTGGCTGCCATTATGGCAAGTGCCGCAACTTATTTTCTGATCAGCCAGAACCGGGCGTTGCATGATGCACTGACTGAACAGGCTCGTTCACTGGCCGAAGGACTCAGTAATGGCGCGCGTCTTGGCGTGGTTCTGGAAGACGCGCATTTTGTCGAGCAGGTTTGTTCGGGTATACAGAACCTTCCGCATGTTCTTTTTATCGACGTTTATCTGGAGAACGGCAGCGTCTTGTTTCAGTCCGGTGATCGTAAGCGCAAGCAACTTTCCGATAGCGATTTATCGGCTGCCCGGCAGGGTTTTATGCCGGGCGGTGAAGTTTCCTACGCTAAAGACGGCGAGGCCTATCAGGAATTTCTGGCTCCTGTATTGTTGGATAATCACGAAATTGCGGGATATTTGCGCATGGGTCTTTCCACCAGCGATATTACCAGGCAGTGGCAACGCTCCCTCACTACCACGCTGTGGGTAACCCCGCTGATGATTATAATCGCCTGCCTATTGTTGTATTTCCCGATACGACGCATGACAAGGCCGATTCGGGCCCTTTCTCAGGGTGCTATCAGGATTGGTGCCGGCGATCTGGATTTTTCTATAGAGGTGCAATCGCACGATGAGATCGAGCAACTGGCAACAAACTTTAACGCTATGGCCGCATCGTTGCGGCGGCAGAATGTGGAAATCAGCAACAAAACTATCGAACTGGAGCGATCAGAGCGTAAGTTCAGGGAATTGTTCGAGAATATTGCGCAACCCCTTTATATCAACAACCTCGATGGTAAGCTCATCGATTGTAACGATGCCATGGTCGAACTGTTCGGTTATAGCAGTCGTGAGGCCATGATTGAGCAGGGAAGCATCTTGTACAGGGAGGCGGAACAACGTTGTCAGATGATCGATGAGCTGCTGCAAAAGGTTGAGGTTAAGGAGCGCGAGATTGACTACGTCAAGCTCGATGGCACACCGATTACGGCCCTGCTCACGTCAAGGGTTCGCTTTGATGATCATGGCGAGCCTATCGGTTTCGAGGGTATCATTCAGGACATTACCGATATTCGCCGTCTTGAGGATCAATTGCTGCATTCCCAGAAAATGGAGGCCATCGGCACACTTGCTGGCGGTATCGCGCACGATTTTAATAACTTGCTGACCGCCATTCTTTCATCAGCGCATCTGGGTAAGAGCCAGGCCGAATCCGATTCATTTTCAATTGGCCGGTTTGATACGATTATCAATGCGGGTGAGCGGGCTGCAGACCTGACCCGGAACCTGTTGGGTTTTGCGCGCAAGGGAAAGGGTCATATTGAGACAATCAATATCATCGCTCTGGTGAAAGAAGTGGAAGGGCTGCTGAGGGAAACCTTTGATCGCAGCATTACTATTCACACGCGAACAGATCAGGATTTATGGCAGGTGTTGGGGAATCATTCTCAGATACATCAGGTTCTGATTAATCTGCTGGTTAATGCGCGTGATGCTGTGATGCAATCAGCAAACGCTGAAATTACTATCTGCGCACAAAATCGCCTGATTGACAGTGCGTTTCTGCAAAAGCATCCCGATGCTATAGAAGGGAAATACATCAACATCGACATTGTTGATAATGGTTGCGGCATTCCGCTTTCGATCATTGATAATATCTTTGACCCGTTTTTCACCACGAAAGAGGTAGGTAAAGGGACTGGGTTGGGACTGGCTACAGTCTACGGAATTATCAAAGAGCATGATGGTTTTTTATGGCTGGATAGTGAGCAGGGAAAAGGCACGACGTTCCACATCTATCTGCCTGCACCGACTAATGCGCAAGAACGGCACATGGATACACGTGGTTTGGTGCAGCGGGAGCTGACGGATAAGGCAGCTGACGCATGCGCTGCCGTAACCCATGTGCTGCTGGTGGATGATGAGCAACAGCTTCGCGAGATTGGCGCTGAGATGTTGAAAATTTGCGGCTACACGGTGTTTACTGCCAGTAATGGAAAAGAGGCGCTAGATTTTCTTGCTCACGATTTGCAGCGCATTGATCTGGTTATCATGGACCTGGCTATGCCTGTGATGGGCGGAGAGGAAGCGTTGCACCATATCAGGAAGATGTTTCCCCGCTTGCCGGTACTTATCGCTTCCGGTTATTCCAAAGCATCGCTTGATCATCCGCTCGAATTGCAAAAATACGAAGGCTTTATCGAGAAACCCTATACCCCGGACAGGCTATTGGCTGCGGTTGAGAAGATTATTTGCTGAATCAGCGAAAAATCGAGCACGCGTAAATTACTGTCGAAATGTGCAGTTTGATCGCCCCCCCATCACTCCAGGCTGAAGATGCCGCGACTGCGGTAGAGGTATTTGCGGCCCTCTTCACAGGCGAGGATGATGGCACCGAACAGCAGCATCAGCGGCAGGTAGCCCGCATCGAAGGGGGCGGTGCCGAAGATGGCATGGCCGAGCGGGGTGAGGGCGATGGCTGCCAGCAGGGCCAGTTCGCTGGCGATGCCGATCAGGATCAAGGGGTTGCTGAAGAGTGCAGGTCTGCCTTTGGAGGTTGTTGATACATGAATGATTCGGAAGCCATTCTCCAGCGCCTTATGCCGAACAAAAAACGTCGCCTTCATAAGGGCGATCATCTGTTTCGTCAGGGTGATCATGTTGAGAATATTCATGTCGTGTGCCAGGGAATGGTGAAGTTGATTCGTCATAGCATCGATGGTGATGATATCGTTTTACAGGTTGCTGTTCAGAACGATATTCTTGCAGAAGCCTCACTGTTCTCGGATATGTACCACTGTTCAGCAGTCGTACACAGTCAAACTGCGGAGTTATCCTGCTTTGACAGGAATAGCCTGCTTGCAGCCCTCAAGGGCGACCCTGATATAATGATGGAGATAGTCGCGTTGTTTGCCCACAGAATACGCAAGTTGCGTGCGTTCCTTGAAATCAAAAATATTCGCTCAGCCAAACAGCGCATGTATAGCTACTTCCAACTTGAAGCCAATGCCAAACATGAGGTTCATCTGCAATTAACACACAAAGATATGGCTTATCAGCTTGGCCTGGCGCATGAAACTTTTTACCGCAATTTAAAATGCCTTGAGAAAGAAGGGAAAATCATAAGAAAGGTATCGTCCATTCAATTAATCCAATCGGTATGATTCAAATCATACGGCTCCGGATGTTGAACTGTCAGTATCGCGCTCCCCTACTGGCTGCCGATAAAGTCCAGGTTCATAGGAATCCATATACGACGATGTACGAACAAGGAGCATGAAAATGAAAAAAACGATGCTGGCTACCGCCACAATAATACTGCTTGGCTTTTCCATGAATGCCTGTGCTGAGGCGAATCATCAGGCAATGCATGAGATGATGATGCAACAAAACCAGATGTCTGCACCTCAGGTTGAGCGCACTTCCCTTCATTTGCCTCCGGCAATGAAACAACATCAGTTATCAAACATGCGTTCACATTTGGAAGCAGTACAATCCATTATCGGCCTGCTGACGGAAGATAAATATGTTGAAGCATCAGCTGTCGCATATAGCAAGCTGGGGGCAACGCCAGAAATGCTGAAGATGTGCAATATGTTCGCCAACGAGGATTTCAAAAAGCTAGGGCTGGCATTTCATAAAAGTGGCGATGATTTAGGTGATGCGTTGAAAACAGGGAACCTCAAACAATCCTTACAAGCACTGCATACAACAATGAATTACTGCGTAAGTTGCCATGCTACGTATCGCCAATAGTTGGCAGGATGCAGAGATCGCTTGCCGGTTTCCCATCGTCTACTCCAGGCCGAAGATTCCACGGCTGCGGTAGAGATATTTGCGGGCCTCTTCACAGGCGAGGATGATGGCACCGAACAGCAGCATCAGCGGCAGGTAGCCTGCATCGAAGGGGGCGGTGCCGAAGATGACGTTGCCAAGTGGGGTGAGGGCGATGGCTGCCAGCAGGGCCAGTTCGCTGGCGATGCCGATCAGGATCAAAGGGTTGCTGAACAGCCCCTTGCTGAACATCGATAGTTTGCTGGTGCGGCAGGCGAAGACGTTGAAGATCTGGGTGATAATCACCGTGGCGAAGAAGCCGGTGATCGCCTGCATGTAGAGCGGGGAGCTGATTGCCAGCGCCACGCCCCAGTTCCAGCCGCCATCGAACAGAATATCGAAGAAGATGATATAAGCGAAGGCGGTTTGTAGTGGACCGATGAAGCCGTAGGAGCGGGCGATCATGCGCCAGTTGAGCAGTTTTGCTGCGGGCGAGCGCGGCTTGCGGCACATGATGTCATCCTCCGGGCTTTCGGTGCCGAGGCCGATGGCTGGCAGCATGTCGGTGCCGAGGTCGATGGCCAGAATGAGCAGCACCGGCAGGGCCAGTGGCCAGCCGAGCAGAATAAAGAGCAGGAACGGCACAATCTCCGGCGTGTTGCTGGTCAGGATGTAGGTGATGAACCCCTTGATGTTGTCGTAGGCGGTGCGCCCGGCGCGGATGGCGTTGACGATGGAGGCGAAGTTATCATCCAGCAGCACAATATCGGCCGCCTCCTTGGCCACCTCGGTGCCCGATTTTCCCATGGCGATACCGACATCGGCGCGGCGCAACGCCGGCGCATCATTCACCCCGTCGCCGGTAACCGCCACCACTTCGCCCATCTCCTTGAGCATAGTAACAATGCGCAGCTTGTCGCGTGGTAACGCACGCGCAAAAAGCACCTCCGGTGCGGTCAGCGCCTCCTTTAACGTCGCATCGTCATACTGATGCAGATCGTCGCCGCTAATCACCGTCGGGTTATCACCCTGCACAATGCCGGTCTGGCGGGCGATGCTCAGCACGGTGGAGCCGTGATCGCCGGAGATCACCATCACCCGGATGCCTGCCTGACGGCAGGTATGTACCGATGCCGCCACCTCGGGGCGTGGTGGATCCTGCATCACCACCAGACCATAGAAACAGAAGCCATCCTCAATGGCCGCGTGCTCCGGCTCGACAGATTTCAACGCGCAGCCGAGCACACGGAAACCCTGCGCCGCGTAGCCGCTGTTCTGCGCGATGATGCGCTGGCGCACCGTATCAGTCAGCTCAAGCTGCTCCCCCTGTTCAAAGTAGTGGCTGCAATGCTCCAACACCACCACCGTCGCCCCCTTCATGTAGGCGCGGGCGTTGGGCGAGTGAAATCGGTTCACGGTCACCATGTAGCGACTCTCCGAGGAGAAGGGGAGCTCATGCAGGCGTGGCTGGTTGGATTCGATGTAGCCGATATTGGCGAAGGCACCGACGAAGCGCTTCAGGCAGAGCTCGGTGGCATCGCCGAAGCTGCGTTCGGCGGTGAGGGTGCTGTTGTTGCACAGCAGCAGGATGTCGTTGAAATCCTGCATGCCGGGGATGGTGCGCAGGTGGACATGGCGACCATCCATATTGAGTCGTTTGGCTTCGCGATCAAACGCATAGCAGTGACCGCCGAGGCAGATGCAGTGCACGTTGAGATGGTTTTCAGTGAGTGTTCCGGTCTTGTCCGAGCAGATAACGGTGATGCTACCGAGGGTCTCAATGGCATCGATATTTTTTACCAGCACATTAAGTTTGGCCATACGCTGGGCGGCGATGGAGAGGGTGAGTGTTACCGTTGGCAGCAGCCCCTCCGGCACATTGGCAACGATGATGCCGATGGCAAACACCAGATTGATCCACAGAGGGCTCTGCGTGACCACGACACCGAGGAGAAAGAAGCTGACACCGAGGGCGATGGCGATGTAGGAGATGATGCGGATGAAGTGGCTGATCTGCCCCTGCAGGTGGGACGTTTGCGAGCTCACCGCGCTTGTTTCGCGGGCGATATGGCCGATCTGGGTGACATCGCCGGTGGCCACCACCACCGCTGTGCCCAACCCCGACTGCACATGGGTGCCGCTGAAGACCATATTGCGACTGCGCAGCACATTGCCGCTGGTCGCCTCCAGACTGCGTAGCTGCGGCTCGCTCTCGCCGGTCAGCGCCGAGTGATCCACCTTGAGCATATTCTGCTCAATCAGCCGCGCATCGGCGGTCACCTTGTCCCCTTCGCTAAGCAGCATGATGTCGCCCGGCACCAGCCGTTTCGAATCCACCTGCAACTTTTCGCCATTGCGCAACACCACCACCTGTGAGGTCATCAGGTTGGCAAAGGATTTCATCGCCTTCTTGGCGCGATACTCCTGAAAAAAGGTAAAGGCGGCATTGAGCACAGTAACGCCAAGCAGTGCCCAGGCGACAAACAGCGAACCCGCATCACGCACCAGCAGCTCACTGGTAAAGGAGAGCGCCGCGCCAGTGAGCAGCAGATAGGAGAAGAGATTATGGAATTGCAGCAGAAACTGCACAATAAGCGGTTTTTCATGCTTCTGCGTCAACTGATTGATGCCATACGCCTTCCGCCGCACCCGCACCTCAGTATTATCCAGCCCTGCAGCTGAGGTCGACAGTCGTGTCAGTACCTCATCCAGCGGTAGCTGATGAATATGTGTTAACACATCTTGCGGTAAAATTTCCCGGTCGTCATTCATGTTAACCTCCATGGTAGAGGCTACTTGCTGCCTGTCTGTGCGCTACCGAGCATAGATAATAAATCGCTTAAATGTTCTCCGGATTCTCGACAATGAAAGGGCGTTCATACTTTAGGTCGATGCTATTGAACTGATCCGGTGAGTCGTTGCGAATCTGCTTCCAGAACGCGTGATCAATTTTCAGCCAGCGACGAATTAGTGCCTCCGGGATGCGCTCTTCTTGCAAGGCATTTCGCAGGATTGACTGGCGCAATTGCAGTAATTCTTCGGGGATAAACATCCTGCGGTGAGCCAGTTCCAGTGCCATGCCGGGATATCGGATGTCGGCACCGAACTTCTCCGCCATAAATTGGCTCTGGCGCAGCTCAATGGCTTGCTGAGTGTGACTTTCAAAGAAGCGGCCCAGCCATGGGTGGGCGTAAATGGCGTCATAAAATCGTTTGTGAACGCGTTCCAGTGTCGAGAGTCCGCCTAGTTGTTCAAACAGGGTGGGTTTACTGTTCATGTGTTGCTCCTAGTCGACAAATGGTCCGTGCTGGAAAATCGGTTGATGCAGAGGCTGGCCAAAACACCACATCAAATGCACTTCGCAGTGAGCTTTGATCACTAATGATGTTTCAAGTTCAATGAGAGCGGCCTGATTTATCGACAAACGATGCTGGCTTAATGACAACTCGCCTTGCAGCACATAAATAAAACCACGCATGCCTGAGGGAATCTCACGTTGCAGGGAGCTGCCTGTCTGCATGTGAATATCCAGATATTCGACGTCTGTTTGCAGTTGAATGGCACCCTGCTTGCCCACAATGTGACTGGTGCGTATGCCATTTTCGGATGTTTCGATAATGTCAGCTTTTTCGACTTGCTGATATGAAGGTGCGATGAGTTTCTGCCGCTGCGGCAGATTAATCCACAGCTGAATGCCCTCAGCGTGTTGGTCCGGCATCTCGGAATGTTCGATGTCGCGCCCGGCGGTGAAGCGCTGCGCACCACCGGCGTGGACGGTGCCTTCATTGCCCAGATTGTCCTTGTGTTGCATGCCACCGGCAAACATGTAGGTGATAGCTTCAAAGCCGCGATGCGGGTGAGCAGGGAATCCGCCACTGCTGATGTCGAAATGATCCCACAGCACAAACGGGTCGAAATTGCGTAAGCCGGGCACAGGCATGAGCCGGTTGACACGCACATGATGGCCTTCGGGAACGCTGCTGGAAGTATGTATATGAATCATGAAGTGAGTATGGCACTGCCTGGCGGTGAAATCTACTTTTGCGAACACTTTTACTAACTTTTAACATCGGGCGCTGCTTTTGAGTTTAGACGGGTGACATGGCGAATAGGCGACGTTATGATCAGGCAATGGCAGACGATCAGGGTCAATTGCAAAATATATATGAAATGCTGTGGCGCGCATTCCCGGATGATGTGCATATTGTGCGTCCGTTGATTCAGATGTACCGGGAAAATCAAAATCAGGCCATGGCGCAACAGGTTGCGATGCAAATGGCGCGGAATTTACTGGCGCGTGGCGCGGCATCGGATGCCATGGGATTTCTGCAAATTTGCAAACAACTGGATCACCCCGAAAAAGATGAGCTGGAATCATTGATGGCGGTGGCATTGCTGACCGAAGAAAGCGGATCGCTGCCTGAGCTGGATCGAACATTTTCATTGATAGCGCGACTTTCAGATGGCGAGGCGATGGACTTTATTCGTCAGGGTAATCTGAAAACAATTGCATCGGGTGAAGATATCATTCGTCAGGGTGAGATAGGCCAGACGTTTTATCTGATTCTCGAAGGTACGGTTGATGTGAGTGTTACCAACAATCGTGGACAGAATGTTGTGGTCACCAATCTCAAGGCAGGCAACTTTTTTGGCGAGTTTGCCTGTATTTATAAGTTGCCGAGAACAGCCACTGTATCGGCATGCGCACCTTCGTTGTTACTTGAATTTACCAGTCATCATATCAAGAAACTGGCTAAGCATTCAACGTTTGCCGGTGAACGTTTGATGCAGATTATTCAGCAACGTCTGGTCGAATCGATGACATATGCGCATCCTGCTTTTGCTCATGTGATTGTCGAAGACCGTCGCTGGATTGGTCAGCGATCGCGCGTACTGGTACTCAGGCAGGGTCCTGTTGAACACACCGAAATGTTCCGCACACATTGTTGCATTGTGCTGCATGGCGAGATGCTGAGTTGGCGCGACAGCGATGACGAACGATATTCGGTTACTTTTCCTTCCAAACATATGCTGGGTGATGTGTACCGTTATTTGACAGTGCCTGAGGGTGTTTATTTTGAGGTCGAAAATCGCTGCATTATTTGCTGTATTCCCAGGCAGGTGTTTTCTTCACTGATAATAGCCTACAGTGATTTTGAAGAATGGGTGAAGCAGCATGGTCTGGAAAATCTCGAAGGCTGGCATGCGCCACTACCCGATAAGCGGAAGTAATTCCGGCGCTTAAGAAAAAATAGCGGCAGCGATGCGGCGGACGAATGACTCGACCTCTTCGCGTGAGGCTTTTACGCCCAGCTCATGCATCGAAGTAACAGGAGCGTCCCGCATACCGCAGGGCACGATGCCGGAAAAATGTTTCAGGTTCGGATGGATGTTCAGAGCAATACCGTGAAAGGTGACCCACTTCCGACAGCGCACGCCAACAGCCGCAATCTTTTCATCTCCGGCCCATACACCGATGCCGCGCGGATTGCGTGACGCAGTAATGCTGAAATGCGCCAGCGTTCTGATGATCAGCTCCTCCAGTTGCTGTACATGCCGATGCAGATCCTGATGCTCTCTTAAATCACGCAGGACGTAACAGATGAGCTGGCCGGGGCCATGATAGGTGATTTCACCACCGCGTCCGCTGGCAAAGACAGAGATCAATTCACCATCGACATTGCGATTGAGGATATCTTCTTCGCGAGCGGAAGTGCCCAGGGTGTAAATCGGCGGATGCCCGGTGAAAATGATGGTGTTGCCCTGCTTGCCTGCAAGGATATCGGCAACGACATTCTCCTGCTCAGCCAGTGAGTCAGGATAAGTCTGTTGCTGGTGCTGAATAAAACGCCATGGGTTCATTGGCTCAGGCTAATCAAGCCGCCGGGAACATGGAAGAGACATGGGCATTTACCCAAAAGCCTGTTTCTCATACAATCGGCGACTGTTAAGGTATTCTGTGTTTATTCAGAGTGTCCTAAGTTCAGCAGTAAGGGAGAATGCGTGGTGTCCAAGTCAAAGGTCTCCGAAGTTCAGGAATCTACAGCCATTGAATCGATAAGTTTCGAGCAAGCATTGCATCAGCTTAATGCACTGGTGGAGAAACTCGAGTCCGGTGAGTTGCCACTTGAAGAAAGCGTTGCTGCTTTTGAGCAAGGTGTGAAATTATCCCGTCGCTGTGATGCCTTGCTGGATCAGGCGGAGCAAAGGTTGCAGGTGTTAAATCAGGATCAAAACGATCGCTGATATGATGCCACCAGAATTTTTGACGCTGTACGCGTCACAAGCTGAACAAGCGCTGGAGCGGGCTTTACATAAGCGCCAGTCTGTTGTGCCCGATCGTTTGTGGGAAGCCATGCAATATGCTCTGATGGTTGGAGGCAAGCGTGTTCGGCCCGCATTGTTGATCGAATCCTGTCTGGCCTGTGGTGGTGAATTGGAGAAATCTCTGCTGGCCGCTGCAGCAATTGAATGTGTACACACCTATTCGCTGATTCATGATGATTTGCCGTGCATGGATGATGATGCGCTGCGCCGGGGGCAGCCGACCTGCCATGTGAAATTTGATGAAGCAACCGCAGTGCTTGCCGGGGATGCTTTGCAGGGGCTTAGCTTTGAATTATTAACCGAGCTGGATGTGGATGCTGCGATTAAAGTCGATTTAATCCATCGTTTGGCTGTGGCAGCGGGCGGACAAGGTATGGTCGCCGGTCAGGTCATGGACATGCAAAGTGAGCACATGCCGGATATCGATATTTTACGCGTCGAGCAGATTCATATTCGCAAGACCGGTGCCCTGATATGCTGGTGTTGTGAAGCCGGAGCGATTCTGGCGGGGGCATCGGAACAGGCTTTGGCTGCATGTAGTCGCTATGGCAAAGCGGTGGGACTGTTATTTCAAATTGCCGATGATATTCTGGATGCTACGGCAGACACAGTGACGTTGGGCAAAAGTGCAGGCAAGGATGAAGCTCAGCAAAAGGCGACTTACGTTTCCGTGCTGGGGCTGCCCCGCGCCCGTGAGCTGGCAGTGGAAATGCGAGATCTTGCTATTGAAGCCTGTGAACCGCTGGGTGAACGCGGCGAAGCATTAAAATCTTTGGCACATTATATTTTGGAGCGTGGCAAATGAGTTATCCGCTATTGAATCGCATGCATGATGTGTCGGATCTGAAAGCGCTGTGTATGTCACAATTGCCGCAACTGGCTGAAGAGATGCGCGATTATATGATCAAGACGCTGGCGCCAATCGGCGGTCATTTGGGCGCAGGTTTGGGTGTGGTCGAGCTGACCATTGCCATGCATTACGTGTTTGAATCTCCAAAAGACCATTTTATCTGGGATGTCGGGCATCAGGCTTATCCGCATAAAATGCTGACAGGTCGTTTGCAGGGGATGCAGAACATCCGGCAGAAGGGCGGGCTGTCCGGTTTCACCAAACGCAGCGAGTCAGAGCACGATCCATTCGGAGCAGGGCATGCTTCCACATCGATTTCAGCCGCCTTGGGAATGGCTGTAGGCCGTGATTTATTGGGTGGCACAAGCCATGAAGTAGCCGTGATTGGCGATGGTGCGTTGACAGGCGGTATGGCCTTTGAGGCGCTGAACCATGCCGGTGGAGAAAAGCGAAACCTGCTGGTAATTTTGAATGACAATGAAATGTCGATTGCGCCGAATGTGGGAGCGATGTCTTCTTATCTGGCACGAATCATTACGGGTAAACCGTACACAACAGCCAAAGACGCAGCCAAACGGGTGCTGGAAAAATTGCCCGGCGCACTGGATGCGGCTAAGCGCGTCGAAGGGCATGTGAAAGGTATGATTACGCCGGGGACACTATTCGAAGAGATGGGATTCCGTTATATCGGGCCTATCAATGGTCACGATTTTGATGCGTTGCTGCCAACGCTGGATAATTGCAGAAAGTTGCAGGGGCCGATTTTGTTGCATGTATTGACTAAAAAAGGCCTCGGTTTTTCTCCGGCAGAAGAAGATCCGGAAACATGGCATGGGCTGGGCCCATATTCACTGGAGACAGGTAAGCCATTAAGCAGTTCGAATCCAATGCCGACTTACACGCAGGTGTTTGGTGATACGCTGGCCGACTTTGCGGATAAGGACCCGCGTATTGTGGCGATTACGGCGGCTATGCCCGGCGGGACAGGGCTGACGCGCTTTGCCAAGCGGCACCCTGAGCGTTGTTTCGATGTGGGTATTGCAGAACAACATGCAGCGACATTTGCAGCAGGCTTGGCGTGTCAGGGCTTGAAACCAGTGCTGGCGATTTATTCAACGTTTATTCAACGTGCTTATGATCAGATTATTCATGATGTATGCATTCAGCATTTGCCGGTGGTGTTCTGCCTTGATCGGGCGGGTGTGGTGGGTGCGGACGGGGCAACGCATACCGGTGCTTATGATCTGGCATTTTTACGCTGTATCCCGGGCCTGATTATCATGGCTCCCAAAGATGAGCAGGAGCTCAGGGATATGCTTTGTACTGCTCTGGCTTGCAATGGACCGGTTGCGATTCGTTATCCACGTGCTAATGGTCTGGGTGTTGAACTATGTGAACCCAAAGCACTGGAAGTCGGGCATGGTGAACTGATCCATGAAGGTGAACATGGTTTGGTTATCAGTGTGGGTACGCGATTTGCCGATGTTCAACAGGCTGTCAGGCGCATTCGGGAAACCGGAAAATTATTGACGCTGATCAATTTGCGCTTTGTTAAGCCTTTGGATGAAGCTCTTATTCTCGCGCACATAAAACCCGGAAAAATGCTGGCTGTAATCGAAGAAGGTTGTCAGCAGGGTGGTATCGGAGAACAAATTGCTGCGCTGGCGCTTGGCGCTGGATGGCAGGGTAAATTTATTCATATGGGTATGCCGGATATCTACGTGGAGCAAGGTACACAGGCTGAAGTATTGGCAGATATTGAACTGGATGAAGCAGCAATTTTTGCCCGTCTGGATCAAGCATGCAAAGATTGATTTTACGACATGCGATCAGTGGCAAAAAAAATCAGATTAGACAAATGGGTGGCTGAACAAGGTCACGCCGAGTCAACTTCTCAGGCACAAGCGCTGATTATGGCGGGGCTGGTCTATGTCAACGGACAAAAAGCTGACAAGCCGGGCATGCAGGTGCGTACAGATGGCGAGCTGGATGTTCGGGAAACACTGCGTTATGTCTCACGGGGCGGCTTGAAGCTGGAAGGTGCCATGCAGGCATTTCCGTTTTCAGCAGAGGGTATCGTGGCTCTGGATGTCGGGGCTTCGACTGGTGGATTTACCGATTGCCTGCTGCAACATGGGGCAAGCAAAGTGTATGCGGTGGATGTCGGGCACGGGCAGCTGCACTATCGCATGCAGCAGGATGAGCGGGTAATCAACCTTGAAAAGCATCATGTTTGCCGTTTAACAGATGAGCAGGTGCCGGAAAAAGTGGATGCGCTTGTCATTGATACGTCATTTATATCGCTGGAACGGGTGTTGCCTGCTGCCTGGCCTTTTCTGAAACCCGGTGGCTGGACAGTTGCGTTGATTAAGCCACAGTTTGAAGTGGGGCCTAAATTGCTGAGTAAAGGTGTGGTTCGTGAGCCTGAGGTAAGGCAATGGGCGGTGGATAAAATTTGCTGTATGGCGGCTGAGCAACTCGATGGCGCTGAGATCGTCGGTGTCACCGAATCGCCGATTCATGGACCGAAAGGGAATGTTGAGTTTTTGCTGGGCTTGCGAAAGTCGGCTGTAAGCGAATGAATATAAAACGGGGCGGTGCTTGACGTTCAAATGCAGGCATGTTGTTCTGCCTGAAGCTGGATGGTCAAATTGCTGCCTGGAGGTTGAAATATGTTTGGTTTGGGAACAACGGAACTGCTGCTGATTCTGGTTATTGTGATCGTATTGTTTGGTGCGAAAAAGTTGCCTATGCTCGGCGAGGGCCTGGCCAAAGGCATTAAAGGTTTCCGCAGCAATATCAAAGATGAAGTAAGCCCAACTGACGGGTCAACCAAAGCCAGTAGTGATGATTCCAATCCGAAAGTACATTAAGCAGCGCCAAACCTAAGCCACCATGCCCGACATCGGACTCATCGAACTTATCCTGATTGGTATTGTTGCGTTTCTGGTGCTTGGGCCTGAACGCTTGCCGGAATTTATGCGGCAAGTTTCAACCATGCTGCGTAGTGTTCGCGAGTGGGTTGCCAATGTAAAAAGGCAAGTCGATCTGGAAGCACGTGATTTACAACAACCGTTACAACAGAGTAAAGATGCATTGAGTGAAGGCATCAGTTCGTTTTCGACAGAATTAGCAAAGGATATAAAAACGGTGGCAACTGAAGTGAAAGCTGTCGATCAAAGGTCAGATCAAACGAGCGTGAAGGCTTCCGACCAAGCATCATCGTGAACGAAACTTCACCTGAAAGCCCATCTGTTCTCAGTCATTTGCAGGAGTTAAAGCGCCGATTAACCATTATCGTCGTGGTGTATGTCGTTGGCGTGATGGCGTTGATGGGGGTGTCGGATGTGGTGTTTGAGTTTATATCGTTGCCGTTGCGGATGGCGCTTCCGCCGGATACACCTCTGATATTCCTGAACGCTCCTGATGTGTTTTTTACCTATCTGAAAATTGCACTGGTACTCAGCCTGTTTGCCACAGCGCCGATTACATTTTATCAGGCATGGGCATTTGTCGCGCCCGGTTTATATCAGAATGAGAAGAAAGCGTTTCTGGGGTACTTCTTCAGCAGCTTACTGTTGCTTTTGATGGGAGCCTGTTTTGCGTACTTTGTTGTTTTCCCCTTAATATTTGAATTCTTTCTGGGATTTTCCAGCGAACACATTCAGGCAATGCCGGCCGTGAAGGAATACCTGACGCTGGTGTTGAAGTTGCTATTTGCTTTTGGTGTGTGTTTCCAGATACCCATTATCATTATGCTGCTGGTGCGTATGGATTTGGTCACCACGCAAAGCCTGTCGGAAAAGCGACGCTATGTGATTGTATGGGCATTTATCCTGGCTGCAATTTTGACACCGCCGGATATTATTTCACAAATTCTGTTAGCAATTCCCATGCTTTTACTTTACGAAGTAGGCTTGTTGCTGGCTAAATCACGCCGTTGATTGTTTCAATTTTGAAAGTGCTGTTCAGAAGTTTTGTTGAGCTCTCAGGTGAAAAGGCTGCATGAAAGTCATCAGATCTGAGAACCTCTGGATATAAGCAATGCGAGCATTTTTGTCAGTATAAACATTACGGAAAGATGATTTCTTGTCCGTATATGCAATAACGTGGATGTTCGGGTGCAGTTCAACCAGAGAGAGAAGTTTTTCAAAGTCCAGCGGATCATTTGCATGGCAGTCGAAGATGATGGTTTTTATAGACGTCCAGATATTTTCAACTTCAAGGTGTTGCATGCTTTCGAATCCAACGGCTCTTCTGCCGAGCTTTTCAGCCAGCAGAACCAAAAGTTTATTCATTGAATTGTTATGGCCAATAACCGTTAGCATTACCCACCCCAGCAGCGCAGAATTTTAGGAATAAACGACAAAGAAAATGTGATCTGGAACACACAAGCTGTTTGCTGTTCTATGTTTTAAATTGAAATCCTGTTTGAAGATTAAATGGCAATCGGCGCACGAATACCCGGGTGACACTGATAATTGTCCAATGTAAAATCTTCATAGGTGAAATCAAAAATGCTGCTGATTGCAGGATTTAAATGCATTGTCGGCAGTGGCAACGGCTCACGGCCCAGCTGGGTGTTTACCTGTTCCGTATGATTAGAATACAAATGAGCGTCGCCAAAGGTGTGGATAAATTCGCCGACCTCCAGCTTGCAGACCTGGGCAATCATCATTGTCAGTAAGGCGTAAGAGGCGATATTAAATGGAACACCGAGGAATATATCGGCGCTGCGTTGATACAACTGGCAAGAAAGTTTGCCATCAGCGACGTAAAACTGGAAAAAGGCATGGCAAGGAGCTAAGGCCATTTTACCAAGCAGTACATTGTTCTGTGGAGAGACCGATTCGTCTGGAAGATCAGCAACATTCCAGGCCGAAACAATCAGGCGGCGAGAGTTCGGGCGGGTTTTTATCTGCTCAATCAATGCGCTAATCTGATCAATAGCTTCACCGGACGGGCTCGGCCAGTTCCGCCATTGATAACCATAAACCGGCCCTAATTCGCCAGTTTCAGTAGCCCATTCATTCCAGATACTGACGCCATGATCCGATAAATATTGTGTGTTGGTATCACCTTTAAGAAACCAGAGTAATTCATGGATAATCGATTTAAGATGAATTTTTTTTGTGGTGACTAAAGGGAACCCCTGAGCAAGGTCAAAACGCATCTGATAGCCGAAGATGGAACGTGTGCCGGTGCCGGTCCTGTCGCCTTTTTGCGTTCCCCGATGCAATACATATTGCATCAAATCCAGATACGTCCGCATGATTCACTCCTCGCCATGGTAGATTCGGTCGGTTATGCTGCCGTCTGATGTTGCACTTGGAAAGTCGCGGAGGAATGATGCAAGCAAGTAAACTCATAGTGCTGATATTGGGCTTGATGGTGGCTGCTCCGGCATGGGCAGAGCCGCAAACAGATTTGGATGTGGCGGGTACGCTGGATGAACGCAATGGCCCGATGACTGCAACCGATAAAATTGTAGATCAATTTATGAAGTTAAACCTTAATCCTGATGCCAGCGATGGTGTGGATTTCGAAGAGTTCCAATCCATGGTGATCGAGCGGGCGACGGCGCGCTTTGCCAAGATGGATGCTAACGGCAACGGTGAAGTGACTGCAGATGAGTATCGCACGTTCTGGAATAACCAGAAAGCACAATATTATCGCCTGAAACGGTAAGCGTTCGTCCGCTCAGCTTTAAATTGCTGAGCTTTCAGTTGGATTCAGAAATTCAGGCAAAGGTTCATTGAGACTGGCAGGGTCGGCGTGAATAATGATTTCGGCACTGGCAAAATTTTTCAGCAGCATGGCTTCTATTTCATCAGAAATATCATGGGCTTGAGTTAATGTTAACTCGTCATCCAGTTCAAGGTGCAATTGAATAAATGCGGTAATGCCGGATCTTCGGGTACGCAGGTCGTGAATTCCGCGTGATTGAGGGTGTGATAACACAATGGCTTTAATGCTTTGTCGCTCGTCATCAGACAGTTCATGATCCATCAGATCATGCATGGCATGCTGAATAATTTCCCAGGCACTGAAGAGAATATAGGTACCAATGCCCAAAGCGAACAGCGCATCAAATCCGGACCAGCCGCCATAAGCGGCAAGGACTAATGCCAGTATGACGCTGCTGTTGACGTACAAGTCGGTTTTGTAATGAAGCGAATCAGCTGTGATGGCAGTCGATTGCGTTTTTTCAATAACGTGTCGCTGTACCATCAGCAAGCCAAGCGTAGCGATGATGGAGAAAATCATCACTCCAACACCAACGCCAACTGCACCGAGCGGCTGGGGGTTAATAAAACGATTAAACGATTCAAGAATTAAAAAGCCTGATGACCCGGCAATGAACGTGGCTTGTCCGAGTCCGGCCAGCGCTTCGGCCTTGCCGTGACCAAAACGATGTTGTTTGTCGGCAGGTAAGAGGGCATGACGTACGGCAAATAAATTGATGCTGGCGGCTAATGCATCAAGTACGGAGTCAACCAGCGTGGCTAAAAGACTAATGGAGTCAGTCATAAACCAGGCAATAAGCTTGGCAACAATCAGCGTTGCAGCAACTGAAACCGAGACGTAGGTAGCCAGCCGCATCAGGCGGGCGGCTTCTTCGGGGGGGGTCTGATGATGTGATGCGGTAGCGTTCATAATGCCAATTGTGACCTATGCAGGGCCGATACGGCAAGTGATCAGCTATATTTGATGGAGTGAATGCATCTTTTCTACAAGCGCTTCAGTTGCAACCCGGCCAGCTTTCAGGGCCTCTTCGCCGCGATAAAATTCAAGCATACTGATATGTTCGACTTTAGGTTTGATATAAAAGTCAGGTGGTGAAATTTGTTCCCGCAAACGCATCAGTTCGGCGCGACTTACATCCATGGCGCGAGAATAAATTTCGCCGATGCCCCATTCGGAAGATGGTTCAGCATGATTTTTCTGATCCCAAAGCTTGATCCATGGGTCCAATTGCGGCACATGTTGAAGTAAAGACTGTTTTAATTCCGCTTCAAGTCGTCCTTTCCAATCGTCAGTCGGTACAATCGGGTAGAATGCTGGTGTCGCACCGGTGTGAACAGCAACAGCAATGACAGGGCCACCAAACAAATTTCTGGCGACGTCAAATGGTACAGGGTTAACCAAAGCACCATCGGCAAGAATTTTTCCTTGCAGCTTGCTTGGTGGTAACAGGCCGGGAATGCTGATGCTCGCACGAACAGCATCAAGCATATTACCATGGTCAAAAACAACCTGTTCGCCCAGATATAAATCTGTGGCGATGGCAGCAAATGAAATGGGAAGGTCCTGGATGTTTTTGTTGGCAAGATAAGGCTCAAGAAAAGCACGAATCCGTTTGTCGGTGACTACGCCACCTTTGCCAAGTTCAGGCAAAAAGAAGCGTAAAGTGGCTTTCCAGTCGACATCCTGAACCAGATGACGCATCTCCGGTAAATTCATGCCTGCTGCATAAAGTGCGCCAATTTCTGCCCCGATACTGCTGCCGACAATCGCCCGAATCGGAATGCCGACTTCAGCTAATACTTCAAGCACTCCAACATGAGCCATGCCGCGCGCGCCACCACTGCCTAAAGCGAGAACCACGCCGGTTTCACGTAATGAATTCATAAGTCGGATCTGTTTCGCCATGCCGGAATAAAAGCAGGTGTTTGCAAACAGTAAGCACCGTATTGTGGAAACTGCCGGAGCATTCGCCGTTCCTCAAGGCGTGAGCCGACAATGAAATAAAGAGTGATCACCAGAGCTAAATTGAGGCTGTTTGAGCTTTGGACAGGACTTGCCAGCAACAGCAGTATGACTGCGCTGTACATGGGATGACGTACATGGTGATATAATCCGGAAATATGGAAGCTGTCGAGAGATGCGGGTGGTTTTTTCAGGCCAAGGAACAGCATGCCATCAAAACTCCTGAAGCTCAGCGCAAGTAAGACTAGGGCGATGAGCTGTATGGATATGGCAAGCCAGAATAATAGACCGTGAGCATGATAGAGCTGTTGGTCAGGAAGCGTATGCATGCACACCATCCAGGCTGATGTCATGACAACGCCAAGCACGCTGTAGCAAAGGCGGTAGTGTTGAGGGCTCAGATATCGATGGGCCCAACGCTTGCAGCGACTTGTTGCTAAAGCGCTGTGGATGAAGCCAAATACGAGGCCATAGAGCCAGATCAGGATCCAGCTATGCGAGGCAGTCATCATCAACCTCTTGCCAAAAGCAAAGTAAACAATACATGATTAGCTATGCAACACAGATTTTCTCCACATTTCAATAGTCGGCCCAAGCCGGTTGACCTGATTGTGCTGCATGCGATCAGTTTGCCGGAAGGTGACTTTTCCGGAAAGAACGTTGAGCAGCTATTTATGGGCACGCTGGATGTACGCATGGAACCTGCTTTTTCCAGTTTGCATGGGGTCAGGTTATCGGCTCATTTTGTGGTGGATCGCGAGGGGAAAATTATCCAGTACGTGGCTTGTGATGATCGAGCCTGGCATGCGGGCGTGTCGGCTTGGCAGGGGGTGGAGCAATGTAATGATTATTCTATAGGTATTGAGCTTATAGGTGATCAGAAAGTGCCGTTTACTTCAGCGCAATACCGCGAGTGTGCAAGGCTTTGTTTTACTCTGATGCAGCGTTATGGGTTGATTAGAAAAGAGCGCATTGTGGGTCATCAGGATGTAGCGCCGGGGCGCAAATGGGATCCCGGCTGCCAGTGGAGCTGGTCTCGTTTTCGTCGAGCGCTGGCACACATCCGTCATCCGTTGGAAGGCCTTCGCTAAGTCGTGACTACAATCACATACGCAGATTGTTGCCCTGCCTAAGATCGACCCTCCAGATTGCGTCAGGAGAAGTCTTATGTTGGAAATAGTTGAACAGGCAATTGATACCGAATGGGTTGAAGAAATGATCTTCCAGCGCCGGTTGGATTATGGAGAAAAAAGCGTGCTGGAACGATCTCTGGACGTTCGTCGATATGCGGTTGGTGAAATGATCATCGGGCAGGGTGATGTTCCGCAAGGGTTGTTTTTTCTGAAAAAAGGAATTGTGAACATGTATGTGCAGAGTCAAAGCGACTCCGTGTGTGTCGGGCAACTTGAAGAGGGAGCACAAATCGGCGATATGGCCATATTTGATGGAGCCAGGGCCAGTGCGACCGTGGTTGCAAAGCAGGACTGTGAGCTTTATTTCATGCCTCGGCATACCGTAATACATCTTTTGACGTTTAAGCGGGATTTGGCACGCGACATCATGATGAAAACGATTCGCCAGTTATCCGGAGCAATCCGGCATATGAACAATTTTAATTCACAGGCGCATCAATTTATTCAGGAGCATGTAGCTTAAGCTGATATTCAAGCATCAGCCCGAAGTCCTGAGTGCTGTTTTGAGTAATGTTTTCGACAAATCCAAATGTCCATTTATTGTCGGTTTTTGTCGGAACCTGCAGGCCAAAAGAAATGAGCCATGGTGATTGATCAAGCGAAATAATATTGGTGCGATAGGGTGAAGAACCACCTTGAAGCTGCAGCATAAACAATGAACCGGAGGGCCAGTCTGATTCAATGCCGAGCGTAATGTCTGAGCGATAATAATCCTGAATCTGAGAGCCAATATCATGACGTTTCAGTGGGTGAATCCACCATATTTCTACATGCCCATAAAAACGCTCTTTCTTTTGGTCGTCGATAAAACCTAGAGCAATATCGCTGCCACCACTGCTCCAGCCTCTGCTTTGAGAAGCGGTGGGTAGTTTGATGGCACTGGCCAGTGACCAGGAGCCTGAATCAAAGGGCTGTGAGTAGCGCCATTGAATGGCAAGATTGCCAAGCTCCCATTGGGGGGTGCTTTTCCAGCTTCTGTTGTTACCCGTATATTGATAAGCGTATACATTGTCGGGTCTGAGTTTACGTCCGCCATCGGGAAGTCCGAGAGCTTGATGGTAGTTGTTTAATAAAGCATCGAAAGAACCGGGGAGTGGTCGTATCAGGGGTAAATCGATGTGCAGGCTGAGAAACTGCCAGCGGTAAGCAGCATTTATGTCGACGACATAGAGCTCCATGTCGGCAAGGTAATTTTTCGGTGTTTTGAGAGAGTCGGCCAGATAAAAAGTGCTGTAGTGCTGGGATAATGATGCGCGCCCGCTGTATTGATCCGGTGATGTGCTCGGTACAGGATCGAAATAACGTAACATGGCCGGATTCATTTGACGACTGGGTAAAGGGGAATATAAGGCGTCCATAGCAAATGAATTGCTTATACCTGAAAGTATAAGGATAAGAAACAGAGAGAAGGCGACCTTGTACATGAACAAATACTTGATGTATGTACATATATCCGTCAATGGAAAACATCGATATGTCAGCGAATTTTGACAATTGGCGAGTACCTATCAGCATAACGGCACTGTCAGAACATCTGGAAAGGTGATTTAGTGACTGTAAAAGGAGAATCAGTGCATCAGGATTTTGCTCAGCGAACTCAATCGCAGTCCACCGAATCAAAACAAAGCAAGCTTGCTATGCCCGGAATGGCTTCTTTTGCGCGTGGTACACGTCTTAAGATTTTAACATGGGGATTACCGGGGATATTGATGCTTTGCCTGATTGCTGTTCTGCTGTTCCGTTCAGAGTCTGATGCCAGGACATACCTGAGCGGCAAGCCGCATGAAGAGTGGTTGTCGGTGATGCCGGTTTCAGCAGCGCTGCCACCACTGGCGCCACAGAGAACGATTCTTGAGCAAGGTGATAACAGTATTTCCGCTTTGCAAAGACTGGGCTTTGACCGGACGCAAGCTGCACTTATTGTTGATGCCTCCAAGCCAGTATTCTCATTGCATGATGTTCGGGCAGGGCACATGTTTGAACGGCGAGACAACGCATCTTCCGTTGAGATTCATTATACAGTGGACGGATTGCATCGTTTGCATCTTGTGCGCAATGAAAATGAAGCGTGGCGTGCGGAGATGCTGATATCTTCGGTGAGCGGGCGACAAATCATTATTTCCGGCAGTATTGAGGACAGCTTGTTTTTAGCGGCAGCCAAGGCCGGACTGGATGATCGTACGGCCATGAATCTGGTAGATATCTTTTCATGGGATGTCGATTTTTCCCGGGATTTGCGCCAAGGTGATTCATTCAAAGTTGTCTGTGATGAAATGTTTGATGAACAGGGGAAGGTTGTAGGTACAACCATTCAGGCTGCGGAATTTATCAATCAGGGCAAAGTCTTCAGAGCGATCAGGTTTATGGCCGATGCTGATCATGCCGATTATTTTTCTCCGGATGGTAAAAGTATGCGCAAGACGTATCTGAAGTCGCCAGTTAAATATTCGCGTATTTCTTCACGTTTTTCCACAGCACGTAAACATCCGGTTCTGGGCTATACGCGTGCTCATCGCGGTGTGGATTACGCCTCACCATCGGGAACCCCAATTCGAACGATTGGTGAAGGTCGGATAATATTTGCTGGCTGGAAAGGTGGCTATGGCAGACTGGTCGAAATTCAGCATATCAATCATGCGCACTCCACGCGTTATGGGCATATGCGGAAAATTGCCAAAGGAATCACTAAGGGTGCACGCGTTCATCAGGGGCAAACGATTGGTTATGTCGGTATGTCGGGTGTAGCTACAGGGCCGCATTTGCACTTTGAATTTCGCGTCCGTGGTCAGGCTGTAAACCCTTTAACGGTGCGACATACTCCGGCTGAGCCGGTTCCAACCGGTAAAATGGAAGCATTTAATAGCATATCAGGGCAGATGGTCAGGCAACTTGATGCATCGCCGATGATGTTGGCATGGGAATAAACTAATTATGACTCAAAAAGATATTTGGTTGGATAAGGCGCGGAAGGTTTTCGATATCGAGATTGCAGCATTAGAGCAACAGCGGGATGTGTTGGGGCAACCTTTTGTTGATGCGGTGGAAACTATTCTGGCTCTGTCCGGTCGCCTTGTTGTTGTTGGTATGGGAAAGTCCGGCATCATTGCCCGAAAGATTGCGGCAACATTTGCTTCGACCGGAACTCCAGCCTTCTTTGTGCATGCGGCAGAGGCAAGGCACGGAGATTTGGGGATGATCACCAAATTTGATGCGGTATTGGCAATATCTCACAGTGGTGAAACTGATGAAGTTTGTGAGTTGCTACCCACGATTAAAAGGCTGGGAGCCAAGCTCATTGCCATGACAGGGCGTCCCGAGTCTCGTCTGGGACAATACGCCGATATTATCCTTGAAGTGCCAGTGACCCGGGAAGCCTGCCCGATGAATTTGGCTCCGACCGCTTCAACTACGGCAACATTGGCCTTGGGTGATGCTTTGGCCGTGGTTACCCTTAAGCAGCGTGGCTTTAAGGAAGAAGACTTTGCCCGGGTTCACCCGGCTGGCAGTCTGGGTCGCAAGCTGATGCAGATTAAGGATGTGATGCATACAGGTAATGAACTGCCGCTGGTAACATCGTCCGATTCACTAAAACAAGCGATTATGATTATGAGCCAGCACCGAATGGGTATCACCGGCGTAGTTGACGGTGAGAAGTTGATTGGTTGTATTACCGATGGCGATTTGCGGCGTATTCTTGAAGCAGGTCAGGCTGATTTGAATGTCGATGTGGCTTCGGTGATGCACGTTAACCCGAAAACAATTGCAGCATCACATCTGGCCAGTGAAGCGGTATTGGAAATGGAAATTAATCTTGTTACGGTGTTGTTTGTTGCAGACGAGGGGAATGTGCCGGTGGGCATAATACATTTACATGATTTGCTAAAAGCAGGTGTCGCATGAATGCTTATCAACGCTTTCCTTTTTCAAAAGCAGCGCATATTCGAATGCTGGTGCTTGATGTGGACGGAGTATTGACCGCCGGGCAGATTTTTTTACATGACTCTGGCGAGCAGATGAAAGCATTTCATGTTCGCGATGGACATGGCATCAAACTGTTGCAACGTGCCGGAATTGAAGTTGCCATTATTACGGGTCGTACATCCGGCGTGGTAGAAGTTCGTGCCAGAGAGCTGGGGATCAGGCATGTGATTCAGGGTAGCTTGAATAAAGGCGAGAGCATTCAGGTGCTTTGCCATGATGCAGGCATGACACTTTCGGGCTGTGCTTTTATGGGTGATGATGTGGTGGATTTGCCAGCTATGGCACATTGTGGCTACACCATGGCACCCGCCAATGCGCATCGAGGTGTTTTACAGACGGTGGATTGGGTTTCCGACTATGCTGGCGGTGAAGGTGCCGTTCGTCAGGCTTGCGAAGGTTTGATTCTTGCTGCTGGTACATGGCAACAGGTGATGCGAAAGCCTTATGGCGTAAGTCCGGAACAATGCGGCTGGCCGCAGTATGATGCGTGAAACTCTGCTGGGCAGAAAAGGCTTTTACATACTAACGTGCAATATCTAAAGTGGTTCTTTCTTACTGTTTCAGTCGGCAGCATCCTGTTGGCTGGTGTGATGGTTTGGATGCATGAGCCTGAAGTCTTAATCCCGGATACGGATATGGAAAATAAGGGGACAGCTGGCTCACAGACGCGGGTCGAAAAGCCATTGCTGGTAGAGCGCAAGGGAGAAAAAATCATCTGGCGCTTGCAAGCTGAATCTGCGAAGCAGGAAGAGGGTGTGATGATTCTGAATGAGCCAACGCTGGAATTATTTACAGAGCATCAGGAAGCCGTGCTTATTCGGGGAACCAAAGCGTGGTTCGAACCATTACAAAGAAATATTGAATTCAAGGGTGATGTAAAAGCGGAGTATCAGGACTGGGTATTGTACTCATCCAGTCTTCGATATCGAAGTAAACAGGATCAGGTTATGGTTCCGGGAGAATTTCGCTTGCAATCAGCTGACACCAAGGTCAGAGGTCGGGGCTTGCGTGCAGATCGTCAGACGCAGGATATTTTTATCGATCATGATGCATGGGTCAGAGATGACAGGCAAGGTAACCTGATTGAGTTTGGAGGGCAGAATCAACCATGAAGAGTTGCTGTCGATATGTATTCAGCTATCCGATTTTTATGGCCGGCATCAGCTTATCTCTGGTGCTGTATTTATTGACCGCAGGTACGATGGCTCAGGCTGAGCCGGTTGAAATCTCTTCAGATTCGCTGCACGTTAGTCATCAGGAAAGTCAGGCTGAGTTTAAAGGTAAGGTTCAACTGAAGCGCGGTGATTTTGAATTGAGCTGTGATCGTCTGGTTGCGCACTATGAGCAAAATGTTTTAAGTCGCGCAGATGCGTTCGGGCAAGTACTTATGCAGCAACTGGAAAAAAAAGGAGCGGCTGATCATGCTACCTATCATGCGGATAAGGCGTCTTTAACGTTGATGGGGCATGCCAGCGTTGGAGATCAAAAGAGTACCGTTCGCGGTGAAACTGTCGTCTATCATTTAGACACCAAACAATCACAGGTGTTAAACAGTAAACAAGGTGAAAGGGTTAACATGCAAATCGAAACCCCTGATGAGGAGTCAGCGCCGTGAGTACTGTTCATCATTTGTCTGCGGTTGGGCTTAGTAAACGCTACCGTAATAAAACTGTCGTGCATAATGTGAGCCTTGATGTGTTTTCAGGTGAATGCGTGGGATTGCTCGGGCCCAACGGGGCAGGTAAAACAACCACCTTTTATATGGTTTGCGGCCTGGTTGCATCGGATGTGGGTCAAGTCAGTATTGATACTGCGGATGTCACAAAAAAACCTATGCATTTGCGCGCAAGGCTGGGTATTGGATATTTGCCTCAGGAGGCAAGTATCTTTCGCAAGCTGACGGTGCGTGAAAACCTTCTGGCAATTTTTGAAACGCTTGATTTGCCGCAGGTGAGGGTTGAAGAAGAGCTCGAGGCTTTGCTGGTCGAATTGGGTATAGAAGGTGTTCAACATCAGAAAGCCTACACGCTATCCGGAGGTCAGCGCCGCCGAACTGAAATTGCCAGAGCCCTTGTGACCAAACCCAGATTTTTGTTGCTGGATGAGCCATTTGCCGGAGTAGACCCCATTGCGGTGGAAGATATTCAAAGCATTATTGCCGAATTACGGCAAAAAAACATTGGCGTCTTGATTACCGATCATAATGTTCGGGATACTTTGTCGATTTGTGATCGTGCGTATTTGATGAATGCGGGCGAGACGCTGGTTCAGGGTACACCGGATGAAATTGTAGCCCATCCTGATGCGCGGAGGTTATATTTTGGTGAACGCTTTAGTATGTAGTTTATGATAAAGGCAGATAAGTTGATGGCGGAAAACAGAGAAATTATCGTTGCGATGACTGGCGCTTCCGGTGCTGCATACGGACTGAGATTGATGCAGCGCCTGGCCCAATCCGGCTTTCATCAACATATACTGTTTTCTGATGCGGCCAGAGTCGTGTTGAAACAGGAGTGTGATTTAATCCTGCCTGACGATGTTTCTCAGGTTCCGTTTACTCTGGCAAAACATCTGGATGTATCGCCGGAAATGTTTGTTAACTATGGTTTAAAGGACTGGTTCTCACCAGCGGCTTCCGGCTCAAGTGATATTCATCAGATGGTAGTGGCACCATGCTCAATGGGCACACTTGCGCGCATAGCAACAGGCATATCGGACAATCTGATTGAGCGGGCTGCTGATGTGGTGCTGAAAGAGCGCCGTCACCTCATTCTCATGCCACGGGAGACACCGTTATCGGCGATTCATCTTGAACATATGTTGAAGTTGTCACGCCTTGGCGTTGATTTATTGCCAGCGATGCCCGGGTTTTATCATCGGCCCTCGAGCCTGAACGAGATTGTAGATTTTATGGTCAACCGCGTATTGGATCATTTGCATGTTCCGCATACTGGCCCCCGCTGGAGTGCCGGTGACAACTAAAATCTGCTTCGTTTTGATTGCATGCCTGTTGCTCAATGGCTGTGCTGCTGTAACTGCGGTTTCTGGTGCTGCAGTAGATCGTACGATCAGTATTTTTCAGGATGAGGAAGAGAGTCTGGCTGTTGGTTTAAATGCAGCCATGCTTGCAGTACAGCGTGCTTTGACGGCGTTGCAATTAACACCTGATTTAATTGAATATATGGATGATGGTTATATGGTCTCATTTGCCAATAAGAAATTCCATGGGCGTATACAGTTAACCAGGCAAACCCCGGCATTGACGACTCTTGGTGCAGTGGTGAGAACAAATATTGTTTCCAGAGAAAGATCGGTCGAACGTGCTATTATCGAATCAGTGCGTGAGCAAGCGGCTAACGCGAAGGATCAGGATATGTATTTGGATTTCTCATCGTATGAGAAAATTTATGTGCGTCCGGATGTTGATGCTTCACAAGTAGGGTGGTTTATGCCGGGGCTGTCTTATGAGGTGTCGACGGTCAGTCGTGATGGCTGGCTGAAAGTGACGCTGCCTTCGGGCGCTTTTGCGTTTATACAAGGGAATATCAGTAAAGCTGAATAAAACAACAGGTAGTAAGGAGTGCAGGTGATGGCATCAAATCAGGTTTTAGACGATATAGCGGAAAAAATTGCCGGTAGTTTGCGATTGCTGGGCGGTGCTAAACAGGAAGCTCAAAGTCAGATTCGAAACATTGTAGAAACAGCATTGCAGCAGTTTGATGTTGTTACAGATGAACGAATGCAGGTGCAGGAAGCGATGCTTGAAAAGGCTCGCGCCGATATGAAGGCTCTGGAAGAGCGCATCAGAGCGCTGGAAGACCAGTTAAAAAATAAACATGAGTGATTGCGGGTTTCTCGAATGATTCAACACGACACAAAAGAATTTGAAGGTAGCGTCGTTTTGCAGCGGCGAGATTTTTCTTTGGGCTGGGTTCAATGTCGGGGCAAAGAGGCTTTGCCAGAGATGGATCAAGTGATTGACGCCTGGGAAAATGATAGGTCTATCCAGCTTTCCGGCATAGTCGATACGGCTGCTGTTTCGGCTGATATCAAACAGGCGCATGAATTGATGGAGCGCGTGCTGGAGAGCGAGGGGGTCGTGGATTTTATCGAGGCTTCGCCCTATGTAGAGCGACTTTCAGCCCTGCCGCTTATTTCTGTATCCGGTGAAGAGCATGATAAACAGGGTATTGAGAAGATATACTTTGATGCGGAATCTGACGGAGAAGTGCTGGCCGAGTCATTGTGGTGTAAAGCTTCCTGGCTAAGCTTTTGTGACGAAGATGCCAGTATGCGATTTCGCTTTTCCTTTGGTATGGAAGGCTTTGAAGATGTGGCTGCTGATCCTCTGCGTCAACATTGGGCCGGTGTTTTGTGTGATGCGATTTTTCCAGAGTCGCGGGCGATTACAGAAAACGAAAAGTTACTGGGTTATTTGCAGGCAATATTTAAATCCACACCAGAGTTTGTTGAGCGTATTGTCTATTTTAATGCCCCGAATGGTGGTGCGCAAATGCACCACGATGTGGAGCGTGGTCATGCCGGAGTAGTTTACGCTCAGATGTCCGGTTCAACGTTCTGGCTGGCATTATCAAAGCCTAAGCTGATGGATGAGCTTTTTTCTTTTGTGTATGATGAGCGTTATAAGGATGCATTGCATAAAGTGCTTCCGGACTCAGAAGATAGGGAAAAAATGTTGGCGATTGTGTCCGACCGTCAAGCGTTATCGGATTACATGGATGAGCCAGATCATGAATTGGTTGAAGCCGTTCTGGATCGATCAGATGCATTTATCGGATATCTTGTTGGGCGGGGTTATGCCCATTGCCTTGCAGCAGGAGATGTGTTGCTGATGTCGCAAAAGAATCTTGAAACCTGTGTGTGGCATTGCGTCTTTTGTCTCGGTGAAGAGCCGGGAGAAGGGTTATCCTTTGCTGTAAGGACACAACGAAAAAATAAGTAAAGCTGTTTGCATTCAGTAGAAATCTACCAGTCACAAAATAAATGGGTAGTCCGGAACTGCTGGGGAGCCTCGATAATCACGCTTGAAAACTCACGTGTGGATTTGGGTGAAATGCACAAATGGTGTCATAAATGGCTTGCCTTTAATGCTCTTGTCTGTTAGAAATCGCCTCGTTTTAAGAGGGGTCTCTTTTGAAACATTCTGAGGAAGTCATGAAATCCGAGCCTGAATATGCATTCGAAGAAGTTGTTTCGAAGGTTTATTTCAAGTCAGGTGTTGTTTTGCTGCTTGTGAGCTTGATTATGATGGTATTCTTCGGGTTGGTGGCTGCAGCCTCGGTGTTGTGTGGTGGGGTGATTATATTTTTTGCAGGAAAAATGACCGGCTCCAGCTTGGGTAAGGCAACTGTGATTGACCCGGATCATGGGCAAAAGGTTTTAATCGCCGGTTCAGCAAAAAGATTTCTTGTTGTTCTTTTGGCGCTGGCTGTTGCTTATATGGTCGGATTAAATCTTTTGTATGTTGCTGCAGGTTTTTTTCTGGCGCAGTTTGTGATAGCGATTTTTGGTTTTCAAATAAGTTTAAGTGAAAGATTTACGTTAAGGGGATGAACTTGACTGCAACTGAGCCACATGAGAGTGGGATTTCGGGCCATCTTCATTATTGGTCCTATGTGATTGATGAGAGCAATCCATTTATGCAAATTCATTTAGATACAATGCTGCTGACGCTTCTGATAGCAAGCTCTCTCGTGATATTTTCCATGTGGTTGGGTCGAAGGGTGACTGATGGTGTGCCTGTTGGGGCGCAAAACTTTATGGAAACGATAGTAGGGTTTGTCAACACAACAGTAAACGACAACTTCCCTGTTAAGAATCCTTTTATCGCACCGCTGGCGTTAACGATTTTTGTCTTCATTCTTATGTGTAATACATTGGATGTGCTTCCGGCTTTCCTGCTTGGAAATGTTGCTCACATGTTTGGTGTTGAGCACTTCCGCCCTGTTCCAACAAATGACTTGAATTTGCCTGCGGCAATGGCTGTGTCGGTATTTTTAATGGTTCTCTACTATGAATTCAAATTAAAGCCTGTTCATTTTGTGAAGGAGCTGATGTTTGAACCATTTACGAACCTGGTTCCTGCAGTGCTGAAGCCGGTGGTATTGCCGATCAACCTGATCCTGAAGCTGGTTGAAGAGCTTGCTAAACCGCTAAGTCTTTCCTTCCGACTTTTTGGTAACATGTTTGCAGGCGAGGTGATCTTTCTTTTGATTTCTTTTTTATTGCTTGGCAGTGGTACGTTTATCGGTGCGGCGTCAGGCGTGTTGGTTGGCTTGGCGTGGTCTTTCTTTCACTTGTTCATTGGACTGTTGCAAGCCTTTATTTTCATGATTCTAACCGTGGTGTATCTGTCAATTGCACACCAGCCGGTAGAGCATTAATAGTTTAACAAAATAGTAGTATAACTTAAGGAGTAGAAAAATGGATGAAACAACAATTATTACAGCAGCTTCAGCTATTTCGGTGGGTGTTATTCTTGCCGCAGCAGGTCTGGGTTCAGCAATTGGTTGGGGTCTTATTTGTTCCAAGACATTGGAAGGTATTGCTCGTCAGCCAGAAATGCGCCCACAGTTGATGTTCAATATGTTTATTTTTGCCGGTTTGATGGAGTCATTTCCTTTCATTATCATGGCATTTGCATTGTGGTTCCTGTTCGCAAATCCGTTCCTGGGCTAAGTAGGTTAAGAAAAAACACTAAAGTGAGGATTACTCATGAGTATTGATCTGACATTTGTATTGCAGATAGTGGTTTTCTTGACCATGGTCGGTTTGTTGTGGAAATTTTTGTATGGCCCGCTGAATGAAGCTATGGATGCGCGTGCCAAAAAAATTGAAGACGGATTGGCTGCTGCTGATGCAGGCGTGGAAGCTATGGCTAAGGCTCAGGCTGATATTGCAAACAAGATTGAAGAAGCCAAGCAAACTGCTCACAGCATAGTTGTTTCAGCTGAAAAACGGGCAGCAGAGTTGGCTGAAGAAGCAACTTTAAGAGCGCGTAAAGATGCTGATGCAATTGTTGTGGCTGGCAAGGAAGAGTTGGCGGCTGAAGTTTCAAAGGCTCGTCAGCAATTACGTGCAGAAGTGGTCGACGTGGCACTGTTGGCAGCGGGTAGAATTGTCGAAGCTGAGTTGGACGCGAAGCGTCATGAGAAAATTATCAACGATGCTATCCAGCAAGGGTTTGGTAACGCATGAGTGCTTCTTCAATAGCCCGCAGATACGCAAGAGCCGTATTTGACCTTCATCAGGAGGGCGTCAATCTTTCCGAGTCTTTGGTAATTGCTAAAGCTGTGGTGGAAGATAAAGAGGCCGCTTTGGTTCTGTTGTCGCCAACTTGTCCTGATGCTGTCGTGGCTGGCGTATTTACAAAAGTGCTCGAAAAAGCTGCTGGCAAGGCGGAAGTGGTTCGTCTTTGTTGTATGTTGGCTAAACGCGGAAAGCTGATTTTATTGCCTGAAATTGCAGAACAATTTGACAATATGGTTGCCGGACTCAAAGGTGAAATTGACGTTGAAGTAACAGTTGCTGTAAAACCTAAAGCCACCCTGAAAAAATCTTTATCCGACACGCTTTCGCTGGCAACAGGAAAGAAGGTGAATGTGAACATTCAGGAAGACGCAGGAATTATTGGTGGTCTCATCGTTAGTATGGGCGACAGAAAATTAGATTATTCTTTAAAAAGTAAGTTGGAAGGTCTGAGAAAGACCTTGGCCAGCTAAAAGAGGTTGTAGAGATGAAGCTTGATACGGCTGAGATTAGTTCGATTATTAAAGAGCAAATTAAGGGTTTTGAAGCTGCTGCTGCTGATTCAAATATCGGTAAAGTTGTTTCTGTTGCTGATGGCGTTGCTCTCATTCACGGGTTGTCTGGCGCGATGTCAGGCGAAATGCTCTCATTCCCCGGTGGCGTAATGGGCATGGTGCTGAACCTTGAGGAAGATTGCGTGGGTGCGGTTGTGTTTGGTGAGTTTGACCGTCTGCGTGAAGGTGATGAGGTTAAGGCAACAGGTAAAATCTTTGAGGTGCCAACAGGTCCTGAATTGAAAGGACGTGTTGTAAATGCTCTGGGTCAGCCAATCGATGGTTTGGGTCCTATCAAGACAACATCAACAGATGTCGTTGAAAAGGTCGCACCAGGTGTTATCGAAAGAAAATCTGTAGATCAACCTCTGCAAACTGGCATCAAATCAATTGATGCGATGATTCCTGTAGGGCGTGGTCAGCGTGAGTTGATCATTGGAGACCGCCAGACCGGTAAAACGGCGATTGCAATCGATACTATCATCAACCAGAAAGAAACAGGTGTGACTTGTGTTTACGTTGCTATTGGTCAGAAGGCATCAACAGTGGCTACGGTTGTCCGTACACTTAAAGAGCACGGCGCATTGGAAAACACGATTATTGTTTCTGCATCGGCTTCTGAGTCTGCAGCATTACAATACATCGCACCTTACACCGGCTGCACGATGGGTGAATATTTCCGTGACCGTGGTGAAGATGCTTTGATTGTTTATGATGATTTGACCAAACAAGCATGGGCATATCGCCAGGTTTCTTTGATTTTACGCCGTCCTCCAGGCCGTGAAGCTTATCCTGGTGACGTGTTCTATTTGCATTCTCGCTTGCTGGAGCGTGCTTCACGGGTAGATGAAAATTACGTTGAGAAATTCACGAATGGTGCCGTTACCGGTAAAACCGGTTCGCTGACAGCTTTGCCAATTATTGAAACTCAGGAAGGTGACGTTTCAGCATTCGTACCTACCAATGTAATTTCAATTACAGATGGTCAGATTTTCCTTGAAACTGGACTTTTCAACTCAGGTCAACGACCTGCAGTGAACGTCGGTCTTTCAGTATCGCGTGTGGGTGGTGCAGCTCAGACAAAAGCAGTTAAGAAAGTTGGTGGCGGTTTACGTCTTGATTTGGCTCAATATCGTGAGCTTGCGGCTTTTGCACAGTTTGCTTCTGATTTGGATGAAACCACACGTTTGCAGATCGAGCGCGGAAAGCGCGGTATGGAAGTTCTCAAGCAGAATGAGAATGAGCCGCAGAGTATTGCTGAGATGTCAACAATCCTGCATGCATTGGCTAATGGCGCTCTTGATGATATCGATGTAAATAAAGTTTGTTCGTTTGAAAGAGCACTTCTTAGCTATCTGAATCATGATCACTCAGGTGTCATGAAAGAGCTGAATGAAACTACGGTGTTGAGTGATAAGATTGTAGAGGCTTTGAATAAAGCAATCGCTCAGTTTAAGTCAACCGGTACTTGGTAAGGGAGTAGCCAGTGGCTTCTGCAAAGGAAATACGCGGTCAGATTAAGGCGATACAAAATACCGGTAAGATTACCAAAGCCATGGAAATGGTTGCGGCATCTAAAATGCGTAAGGCTCAGGACAGAGTTCTTGACGGACGTCCTTACGCAGAGGGTATTCAACAGGTCATCCGTCATTTGATGCGTGCTCACCCGGAATATCAGCATCCATTTATGATTAAGCGTGATGTTAAGCGGATTGGTGTTGTGATTGTATCTACAGACAAGGGTCTTTGTGGTGGATTGAATACCAATGCCATGAAAAAAGCTCTGATTGTAATGAAAGATTCTGGTGCAGAAGTAGAGACTTACAATATTGGCAGACGCGGCACGCTGTTTTCTAAACGAATTGGTTCGAAAATATCTGCTGCTGTAGAAGATGTTAACGATTCACCTTCGGTAGAAGATATTCTGGGTGTAATCAAGGTTGGCATGGACCGATTTGAGAACGGCGAAATTGATGAGCTGCATCTTGTTTACAGTCACTTTGTTAATACAATGACTCAGACTCCTACGGCAGTACAACTGATACCTGCTACCTTTGAGAAGGAAGAAAATGCCGGTCGCTGGGATTATATTTATGAGCCCGATAGCAAAATTGTGCTGGATGGATTGATGCGTCGTTTTGTTGAAGCTCGTGTTTATCACGGTTTGCTTGAAAATAAAGCCTGCGAACATTCAGCAAGAATGGTTGCAATGAAAGCTGCTACTGATAATGCCAAAGAAATTGCACGGGATCTTAAGATTACGTACAACAAGGCCAGACAGGCAGCAATCACACAAGAAATTGCCGAAATTTGTTCGGGTGCGGCAGCATCATAATAATAAAGATTTTAAAGATTGAGAGGTCATTAACATGAGTGCGGGATCAATTGTACAGGTCATTGGGCCAGTTATCGATGTTCGGTTTGAATCTGGAGATTTGCCCTATATCTATAACGCGCTAAGAGTTGAAGAAGCGAATCTGGTGCTGGAAGTTCAGCAGCATATCGGTGACAACACTGTTCGCGCCATTGCTATGGGTTCGTCAGACGGTTTGAAACGTGGTATGGGTGTTGTTGATACTGGTGCGGCTATTATGGTTCCTGTTGGTCAGGCAACATTGGGCCGTATTATGAATGTTCTGGGTGAAGGCATTGACTTTGGTGATGCTGAAATTAAATCCGAAACTCGCATGTCGATTCACCGCGAAGCACCAAGCTTTGACGAGTTGGCTCCTGCTGCTGAGATTCTCGAAACCGGCATCAAGGTTATCGACCTAATGGCACCTATTGCTAAGGGCGGAAAGGTTGGATTGTTCGGCGGTGCTGGCGTTGGCAAGACCGTGAACATGATGGAGCTCATCAATAACATTGCTAAAGCGCACGGTGGTTTTTCTGTGTTTGCCGGTGTTGGTGAACGTACTCGTGAAGGTAATGATTTCTACTATGAAATGAAAGAATCGAACGTTCTCGATAAAGTTGCGCTTGTTTATGGTCAGATGAATGAGCCTCCGGGAAACCGTCTGCGTGTTGCTTTGACCGGCTTGACCATGGCTGAGTATTTCCGTGATCAGGGCCTGGACGTGTTGATCTTCATTGATAATATTTATCGTTATTCTCTTGCTGGTGTAGAAGTTTCTGCATTGCTGGGTCGTATGCCTTCTGCCGTTGGATATCAACCAACGCTTGCTGAAGAAATGGGCAGACTGCAAGAGCGTATTGCTTCGACTAAAGTGGGGTCAATTACTTCTGTACAAGCTGTTTACGTACCCGCAGACGATTTAACTGACCCTGCACCGGCAACTACATTTGCTCATTTGGACTCTACAATTGTATTGTCACGTCAGATTGCAGAGTTGGGAATTTACCCGGCTGTTGATCCGCTTGATTCTACTTCGCGCCAGTTAGATCCGAAGATTATCGGTATTGAGCATTATGAAATTGCACAGGGCGTTCAGAAGACCTTGCAACGCTATAAAGAATTACAAGATATCATCGCAATTCTCGGTATGGATGAGTTGTCTGATGATGATAAATTGCTGGTATCAAGAGCGCGTAAGATTCAACGCTTTTTGTCTCAACCTTTCCATGTGGCTGAAGTTTTCACCGGAGCGCCTGGTGTTTATGCCAAGAAGGAAGATACAATTAAAGGCTTCAAAGGAATTTTGCAAGGTGAATATGATCATCTTCCAGAACAAGCTTTTTATATGGTTGGATCCATTGATGAAGCTGTTGCCAAAGCAGAAAGAATGGCGGCTAAAGGCTAATGGCTAGCACCTTTCAAGTACTCGTAGCAACAGCAGAGCGCGAAGTATATCGCGGTGATGCTGATTTTCTTGCTGCCCCCGGGTCGGCGGGTGAGTTGGGTATTATGCCAAAGCATACGCCATTGTTGAGTTCGTTAAATCCTGGTGAGTTACGGATTCATTTGGGTGAAAATATCGATGAGGTTTTTGTGTCCGGAGGCTTCATCGAGGTTCAACCTAATGTAGTAACAGTGCTCGCAGATTCAGCAGAAAGAGCATCGGATGTGGATGAAGCTCTGGCCGTTGAAGCTGAAAGAAAAGCACAAGAAGTCGCTGTTAGTCAATCCGGTGATATTGACTATGCCAGGGCTGAATCAGAACTGGCTATTGCTGCTGCACGGTTGGCTTGGCTGCGAAGAAAGAAAAAATAGTTTAATAAAAGGCTGCTTCGGCAGCCTTTTTTTTTGGTTTGCTAATTGTAATCGGTATTATACAGTTAATACTCAATGCCATAATACAGGAGTTTCGCAGTGATTCAGAATCCGAATGTTCATATCATTATCCTTGCCGCTGGACAGGGTACGAGAATGAAATCCAGTACGCCAAAAGTTTTACATAAGATTCTGGGTAAAAGCATGCTGGGACACGTTTTGCATACTGTAGAAGGATTGCGGCCACAGAGCTTGTCAGTTGTGGTCGGTCATGAAGCAGAAAGAATTCGTTCAGTTATTGGTGACCCTGCCAATATGAATTGGGTGAATCAGCATGAACAATTGGGTACTGGTCACGCTGTTATGCAATGCAAAAGTGTTTCTGTTGGTGCTGACAACGTATTAATTGTTTGTGGTGATACGCCGCTATTACAGTCTGATACACTCCATAAGCTGATGCAGAACCACCAACAATCATCAGCCGTGATTACAATGCTGACGGCAAAAGTTGTGAATCCATTTGGCTATGGTCGTGTCTGCAGAAATACTGAGGGAAATGTTATCGGGGTCGTAGAGCATAGAGATGCAAGCTTAGAACAACTTTCAATTGATGAAGTAAATGCCGGAATCTTTTGCGTGAAACGCGTGGCGCTTTTTGAACTATTAGAGCAAGTCTCTTGTGACAATGATCAGAATGAGTATTACTTGCCGGACATTATTGTTCATGCACTAGCCAGGAATATGAAAGTCGGGACTGTTTGTATAGAAAATGATGATGAGATCCTAGGCATTAATAATCGCGTGCAGCTCGCTGAAATTGAGCAGCGCTTACAAAAGAGAATAGTGCAAGAGTGGCAATTGCTAGGCGTAACGGTACAACAGCCAGAATCAGTCCGCATTGAAGCTACTGTGAAAATTGGCAATGATGTCGAACTTAGGGCTGGAACTCAGCTGTTAGGCTCGACAATGATTGGCGATAATTGCTGCATTGGCCCGTATTCTGTTATTGAAGATTCATGGATAGATGACGCTGTAGAGGTTTTTTCCTTCAGTCATATTCAAGGTGCACACGTCGGATCAAAATCTAAAGTTGGACCTTTTGCCCGTCTTCGTCCGGAGGCTGAGCTGGACGAGCAAGTACATGTTGGAAACTTTGTAGAAATCAAAAAGTCTATTGTTGGAAGAGGTAGTAAAATTAATCATTTGAGCTATATTGGTGATACTCAGATGGGTTCAGATTGTAATATTGGCGCAGGCTCAATTACGTGCAATTATGATGGTGCTAATAAGCACAGGACGCTAATTGGCGACAATGTTTTCGTTGGGTCTGATACGAAGATGATTGCACCGGTAGAAATAAAGAGCGGTGCAACAGTAGGGGCAGGAAGTATCATTACAAAAACAGTGAATGAGAATGGGTTAACGTTATCAGCGAGACCCGAACAACGCCATGTACCGGGATGGCAGCGTCCGAAAAAAGGTTGATAATACTTTGACAATATAATTGGCTGCTTTTACGGTGCACATATGAATATAAATGGCGAAACCAATGTATACGGCATTATCGGAAATCCGGTTTCACATTCTCTTTCACCGCTATTCCAGAACTATTTTTTAGAGTTGGGACAGCTGAACGGCGTGTATGTTCCATTTCATGTTGAGCGTGATTCATTAACAGATGCATTAAGTGGGCTAATAGCATTAGGTGTTCGTGGCGTTAATGTGACCATACCATACAAAGAAGATGCACTTCGGCATATCATTACTGACGCTGAGTCAGCGATGGTCGGAGCAATCAATACAATTAAATTTGAAGATGGTCAAACCACGGCAAAGAATACGGACTGGATTGGCGTAAAAGATGCATTAATCGGGATAGGTGCTGGCACAGGATTAGAGGATAGTGACGTGTTAATGATAGGTGCGGGAGGAACCGCTAGAGCAGTCATTCATGCGTTAGAGAATATGAATGCCGTTAAAATTTCTATTTGCAATAGAAATACGGAACGTCTGAATCAATTGTTGGCACATGCCAGATTGAATTATCCGAGAGTCAAATTCACGTCTATACCCTGGGAACATACAGAAGTGGAGCAAGCGTCTAATAGCGCATCGCTGGTCATTAACTGCACGAGTGTCGGATTACACGGCGAACCATTTCCTTTCGCCATAAAAGGCAAAGGCTTTGCGTTTGATATTGTTTATGAAAAGAAAGGATTTACATCATTCTGTCAACAGGCCCATAAATGTGGAAGGGTGTATGCAGATGGGCTACCGATGTTAATTGCTCAGGGGGCAGCATCGTTCGTGTGGTGGCATGGTGGACAAACCCCGGATAAACTAGCTACTATGAGGTGGATTGAACAAAAGCTGGGGCGCAGTCAAATGTTGTTGCCAGGTTGGGAGGCTGCTGGATGAGTGTGTCACGTTTGGGCGATATTCTGCTTCGAAAGCAGGCTATTACGAAAGAACAACTGGATGATGTTTATCGGGAAATGAAACTGAGTGGTGATTCGTTGCCGCTAACACTGATTAAAAAGAATCTTTTTACTGAAGAGCAACTGGCCAAGTTCATCAGTACTTCATTCGGACGTCCGGTTATTGACCTCTCAACTGTCGAAATCAATCCGAAATTAACAACCATTCCAATTGATATGATGCGTAAGAATATGGCCATTCCGGTTAAGCGGCGAGGTAACTCACTGACAATTGCGGTCGTTGACCCCTATGACATTAACGCTCTTGACGAAATGGGCTTCGTAAGTGGATGTCAGGTTGATGTGGTCATTGTACTTGAATCACAACTTTTGAATAAGTTTGATCAATTGACTGGAGCTGGTCAGCAGCTTGAAGATGTTATGGGTGAGCTGGGTGCTGACGATATGGAAATCGTTGATACCGAAGAAGCCGCTATGGATGCACGCTCGCTTACGGCATCAACAGAAGAGGCTCCCGTTGTTAAGCTGGTAAATCTCATCTTACTTGATGCCATTAAGCGAGGCGCTTCCGATATCCATATCGAGCCATATGAAAAAATAGTTCGTGTGCGATATCGCATCGATGGTGTGTTACAGGAGATTATGCGGCCACCAATGAAAATGCGTGATGCGATCGTTTCGCGTATAAAAATTCAATCCAGATTAGATATTTCCGAGCGCAGGGTGCCGCAAGATGGCCGTATCAAGTTGCGACTTTCCAAAGCAAAAACGGTCGATTTTCGTGTTTCAATTTTACCAACCCTTTTTGGCGAAAAGGTGGTGATGCGTCTGTTGGATCCATCGAATCTACAGCTCGATATGGAAAAGTTAGGCTATGAAGCTGGAGACTTGAAGAACTTCAAAGAACAAGTGCATCAGCCATATGGCATGGTGTTGGTTACTGGACCAACCGGTTCAGGTAAAACAGTTAGTTTGTATTCTGCAGTGGCAGAGGTTAATCAGCCCGGTGTGAATATTTGTACTGCAGAGGATCCGGTTGAATTTAACTTTATGGGTATCAACCAGGTGAATGTGAACACGGCAGTCGGAATGGATTTCCCTGCCGCGCTAAAATCTTTTTTGCGTCAGGATCCCGATATTATTCTAATCGGTGAAATCCGTGACCATGACACCGCAGCCATTGGTATTAAAGCCGCGCTGACGGGCCATCTGGTACTGGCGACATTACATACGAATGATGCACCCTCAACCATGACCCGGTTAATAAATATGGGGATAGAAAGCTTCCTGGTGGGTTCGGCAGTGAATCTGGTAACCGCTCAGCGATTAGCCAGACGCAATTGTGCAGGTTGTACAGAGCCTGTTGAAATTCCACCAGAGGCACTCATTGATGCAGGCATGAAAGAAGAAGATATCGGCACCTTTACACCGATGCGAGGTAAGGGTTGTGGAAAGTGTAATGGTACTGGCTACAAAGGGCGAGTGGGTATTTATCAGGTAATGCCGGTTTACGAAGAGATTCGAGAGGCGGTGTACGCAGATAAAAATTCGGATGAGATCAATGCTGTAGCGGTAAGGCTGGGCGTAAAAACATTACGCATGGCAGCGTTGAATAAAGTAAAAGAGGGTAGTGTCTCTCTGGAAGAATGTTTGCGGGTAACGGTGGCTGACTGATGGCTGAGTTTGTTTGGACTGGAAAAACCCGTGAGGGTCAGGTAAAGAAAGGCGAGACCAAAGCTGATAATAAAAATTTGGTGATGGGGCAGCTGCGTAAACAGGGGCTGGTTGATATCAGTGTCAAAAATAAGCCTAAGAATCTTGAATTGTTCCCGGAAAAAGTTGATGAAAGAGATATCTCAATTTTCTTCCGTATGTTATCAACGATGATTAATGCAGGGCTGCCTTTAGTGCAAGCATTTGAAATGGCGGAAAAAGGTGCAGATAAAAAGGCGATGACGAAATTGCTGTCGGATGTTCGCGGCAGTTTGGAGGCTGGCACGCCCTTGGGTGAGTCAATGCGCAATAGGCCAAAGGAATTTGATAAATTAACTTGTTCACTGGTCGAGGCTGGCGAACAGGGTGGTATTCTGGATACGATTTTACTTCGTTTGTGTGAATACAAAGAAAAGTCACTGGCATTGAAATCAAAAATAAAATCGGCAATGATTTATCCAATTTCAATCATGGCGATTGCCTTTATTGTGACAGCAATTTTGATGATATTTGTAATCCCCATCTTTGGTGAGATGTTTGCCGATTTCGGTGCGGATTTGCCAGGGCCGACTAAAATTACGATGGCTATTTCAGATGCGTTTGTAGAATACTGGTATGTGGTTGTCGGGGCACCCATGGGCTTGATATACGCGATTAAGGCCGTCTATAAAACTCCGCAAGGTCATTATCAATTAGACAAGATGATGCTGAATATTCCGGTACTTGGTGATGTGTTACGCAAAGGTGCTGTAGCTAGGTTTTGCCGTACATTCTCAACACTATCGGCAGCGGGTGTGCCAATCATGGATGCACTGGATACTGTGGCGGAAACATCAGGAAACGTAGTGATTGAACAGGTGATTTTATCTGCTAAGGATTCGATAAGTCAGGGCCAGACACTGACGGAGCCTTTAGAGGCAAGTGGTATATTTCCAATCATGGTGACACAAATGATTTCAATCGGTGAGGAAACCGGTGCGCTGGAAGAAATGCTGGGGAAAATTGCTGACTTCTATGAACAAGAGGTGGATACCGCAGTGGATGGTATGACGGCACTGATGGAACCCCTGATCATGGCATTCCTGGGTGTGGTCATTGGTGGCCTGGTGATTTCGATGTACCTGCCAATTTTCAAGATGGCATCGGTGGTATAATCATCAAAAATATCACCAGCGCCTGTCAATGGATGCTGATTACTTCCAAGAGATACCACTGCGTATGCACATACAAGTTCTTCGTCTGCTGGAGTCTGCATGTTTAAACTGATGCTTATGCGTGGAATCGTGGTTGTTTTTACGCTGGCACTGGCTCTCTGGTATGACGTTGCACTGGCTGATAACGTGCAACATCACTTTCTGGTTATGTTTGGCAGTGGTTTTGTTATTTTCATCCTCCTTCAATGGTGGGCATTGCACAGGTGGGTAGGCACGATTTTCAGGTTATTTCTGGAGCTCTTTGCTGATGTGTTGCTGGTTTCAACCCTGATTTTTATAACGGGGGGGTTTCACAGTCCGTTCATACTTTTGCTGGGTTTGGTTATTGTGGTTGCAGGAACACAGGCCAACGCATTAATCGCGATGTCCATTGCTGTTTCTGCTTGTATTGCATATCTGACATGTATCTACGCATACGCTTGGTGGCAAATGGAGCCGCTTCAGGCTGATTCAACACTGTCGCTGCTGTTGCAAATATCGGTGATGATGCTCATTGGCGGTATTATGGCCGCAATTTCCAATTATCAGAGTGGTTTGCAGAAAGAGAGTCGGCGTGCGGTACTTCAGCATCGCCAACTGCAAAAAGTTCATTCCAGATTATTGGCTTCAATGAATGAAGGCGTCATGGTTCTGGGGAAGGACTTGAGTATACAGGATAGTAATGATGCAGCCCGCCAGATTCTGAAGTTTAAAGATAACGTGAGTGATATGACGATTCACGATATTTGGCCAATCTCACCGCAGCTGGTACATTTTCTTGAATCGGGGAGTCATGAGTTTTTTAAAAGTGAATGGCATATTCAGGATAATGTATATTTGATTTCGGCGCGTATGTTGCCTGAAGGTGAAAGTTTTGCTTATTGGCTGTTGACACTGGTTGATATCAGTGAGTTGAGAAGCCTTGAATCACAATTGCTGGAACAGGAAAAGCTGGCTCTTATGGGGAGAATGGCAGCGATGTTGGCACACGAGTTTCGTAATCCCATGCAGACCATCGCGCAAGCTGTGGATTTATTTGGCAAGGTCGATGAAACGCAAACTCAGGAAGTTCGACGTATCGTAAAAGAAGAAATCGCCAGGCTAAATCATCTGGTTGGTGATATGCTTGATTTTTCCAGGCCGCTTAGGCCAGAGCCGACACAGACAAATATGGTGGATTTAGTTGATTCTGCACTTCAGCGAGTTGATATGGAGCAGAATCTTCAACTTAGAAGTAAAGTCGAATGGAAAAGTATGATGATAGATGGACATCACTTCAGACTGGTTCTGGATAACTTATTGCGCAACGCTGTGCAGGCGAGTCCAGAGCCGGGCACTATAAGGGTTGTACTGAAGAAAATCGGAGACCATCATTGGCAATTGATCGTAGAAGATGAAGGCGGCGGAATTCCTGAAGAGTTCAGAGAAAAGATTTTTGAGCCGTTTGCGACGAAAAGACCTGGCGGAACAGGTATAGGTATGGCTACTGTGTGGCAGGCGTGCCGAGCTAATGGATGGGATATCGATATTGCGAATACGTCCAGGGGTGCAAAAATTCTGGTGACAGGCGAGGATTAAAAGTCATGGCGCGAATTCTGTTGGTCGAAGATGAAGCCAATGCGCGACAGGTTCTGATACTAAACCTGATGTCCGGCGGGCATATGGCGACCGGTTGTCCTGGCCCTGATGAAGCAAAGAAGCTCTTGAAAGCGCAAGATTTTGATGTTGTGATTACTGATTTGAATATGGATGGTAATCCACGTGCCGGCATCGACGTAGTGCGAATGGTTACAGAGAAAGGGACTCGCACGAATACAATCCTTTTAACGGCGTATGCCAGTGCTGACACAGCTGTGGAAGCGATGCGGGAAGGTGCATTTGATTATTTAACCAAGCCTGTTTCAAGCGATGAAATTAATGCTGCTGTTGAACGTGCGTTATTGGCAATCAGTGGTGAAGTAGCACCAAATAATTCACGTGGCGGACAGGTTTCCGGAAAGTCGCAGTCAACAAAAGATGGTACAAATATTCTTTTGACCGGACAGTCAAATGTCATGCAACGTGTTAAAGATCGTTTGAAAAGAGCTGCAAGTCATGAATTCACGGTCTTGATCAGCGGTGAATCCGGAACAGGGAAAGAGCTGGCTGCCCGTTTTGTTCATGCACATTCGGAGCAACACAAAGGACCTTTTGTACCCGTACACTGTGGAGCCATTCCGGAAGGTTTATTTGAATCGGAGCTATTTGGACACTGCAAGGGAGCCTTTACCAGTGCAGACTCACAGCGCGTTGGGCTGATAGAGTCTGCGGCAGATGGAACGTTGTTTCTGGATGAAGTTGGTGAAATGCCACTCAGTATTCAGGTGAAATTGCTAAGGGTATTGCAGGAGAAAAGCTTTCGACGCGTTGGAGAAAACACCGAACATCCGTCACGATGCAGGATTGTTGCCGCAACAAACAGGGATTTGCAGGAAGATGTGCGCAAAGGTTTGTTCCGGGAAGATTTGTTTTATCGCCTGAATGTGGTGCCAGTGCATATTCCTCCACTGAGAAGTCGCCGAGAAGATATTGCAGAGCTGGTTCAAATTCTGGTTCGTCGTGTAAATTCCGATATCGTGATTTCACCAGAATGTATGATAAAGCTGGAGCAGTTACCTCTGGTTGGAAATGTCAGAGAGTTGGAGAATGTTCTGCAACGAATGATTGCTTTGTCCGATGGATATTCTCTCGATGCAACAGTGCTGGATGAGTTTTATCACGGTACGCAACAGCAGTTGGCCATGTCATTACAGGATTTGCAGAAGAGCCAGATGAGCCTGGATCAGGCGCTGGAAGCAATGGAGAGGCAAATGGTATGTGAAGCCATGGAAGAGGCTGGAGACAACGCAACGCAAGCCGCAAAATTACTCGGTATCAGCTTCCGATCACTACGATATCGTTTGCAAAAATTTGATATGAAGGCCGATAGTAATGATGAATGAAACTGAGTTTCTTATTGTATTATCCGGTATCGTCGGCCTCATGATGGGTAGTTTCTTTAATGTATGTGTTCATCGCATACCAAGAAGAGAATCGATCGTAACGCCAGGTAGCCACTGTCCATCCTGCAACCATGCGATTGCCTGGTATGATAATATTCCCCTGGTCTCCTGGTCGATATTAAAAGGGCAATGCCGTCATTGTGCACAACCGATATCTTTTCGATACCCTGTATTGGAAGCCGTAGTCGGCTTGAGTTGGGCCGGGTTAGCCATGCACTTTGGTCTGTCAGTGATGTTGTTGCAGGCTTTGTTTCTGGTCAGCTTTCTTTGGATATTATCTTTAATTGACCTTGAAACAGGATTATTACCAGATGTGCTGACTTACCCCGGAATGGTCGCAGGATTATTGTTTTCTGCATACTTTGGCCATTTGCAGGATGGGGTTATCGGTTGTGTGGCGGGATATGCATTTTTCTGGCTGGTGAATAAAGGGTATTGGCTGGTAACCAGGCAAGAAGGTTTGGGACATGGTGATTTCAAGTTGCTGGCTATGCTGGGAGCTTTCATGGGCTGGCAGGCCCTTCCTTTTATCGTGTTTGCATCATCAGTTATTGGTGCGGTACTGGGCGGTGCCTGGCTGTGGCTCAATAAACAGCAGCGCCAGTCGCACATTCCCTATGGCCCATTTCTGGCTTTAGCCGGTATGGTCTGGTTTGTATGGCATGAGCAGATATTATATAACTATCTACATGCCGTAGGCGTGAATTTGCAGTGACCTTCCGTGTGGGACTGACGGGCGGCATAGGCAGTGGAAAAAGCACAGTAGCATCGATGTTTGAAACGCTGGGTATTCCGATTCTCGATCTGGATACCGTGGGAAGGTTTTTGCTGACACAAGAAGACGTCATCAATAAACTTGTCGCGCATTTCGGAAAGAGTATTTTGGGTTCTGATGGTTTGATAGTTCGAGAAAAACTGGCCGTTTGTGCATTCCAATCCGAGCAACAAACGCATCGGCTGAACGGCGTCATGCATCCGCTGATTCGGCAGAATGAGCAGCAGTGGGTTGATGCTCATGAAAATTCACTGTATGTATTGATTGAAGCATCGGTGTTAATCGAGTCAGGTGCCGCAGAGCGCATGGATCATTTGATCGTGGTTTTGGCGGATGAAGCCCTGCGCTATCAGCGTGTATTAAATCGAGGTTATCAGGATGAAAACACGCTAAAGCAAATTCTCAAGAGGCAGTGCAATGATGCTACCCGTATGTCGGTTGCCGATGATATGATCTACAATCAGGGTTCGCTGGAGTTGTTGAGACAAGACGTGCTTGCATTACATAAACGTTTATTGATGCACTTTTCAGTTGACAGTAATCAGGCGGATCGGTAGAAAGTCATACGCTGTCATTCGACAGTTCAATCGTTGAATTATCGAACCTTTTAAACAGTTATCCCATTGGCGCATGGCGCGCTATCATTTTTTTGTTTCTTTGGAGTTATAAATATGTCGGAAGACAATCAGGTTGTCGAAGTGCCTTTAGAAAAGGTGAGTCAGGAAGAATTATCAGGGAAAAAAGTTTCTGATACCACAGGTGCCGAGAAACCAAAAACTCGCAAGCCTCGTGTTGCTAAGGCAAAGGTGAGTGAGGAAGTAAAAGAACCAGCCAAGCGCCGGGTTGTGCGCAAGAAGGTGGTTAAGCTCTCCGAAGAAAAGCCTGTAGAAGTTAAATCAGTAACAGATGAGCCCAGTATACAAAGCAAGTCGAGCCAATCCACGGATTCACCGATGGAAACAATAGCGCCGGAAAACAGGAAGGCAGAGTCCGATAAGCAAGGGGATGAAGCTTCGGCCACAGCTTCCGAGTCAGAGTCATTAGAAAGTCGTCAGCAGCGTAATCGCAACCGCAATGTTAAGAGGACTCAGGATCATAAAAACAATCGTCGTCGCAACAAGCACGAAGAAGATGAGCAGCTTTCCGATGAGCTGGCCGGTGAAACCCTGCACCTTGGTGAAATATCAGCCATGTCACCAGCGGAATTGCTGGAAAAAGGTGATTCTCTTGGTATTGAAAATGTTGCAGGCATGCGCAAGCAGGAGCAGGTATCGACTATTCTGCGCGAACACGGCTTACGCGGAGGCACAATTTACAGTGAAGGCGTGCTGGAAATATTGCCGGATGGCTTCGGTTTTTTACGTTCGGCAGAAGCCAACTACCTATCCGGGCCTGATGACGTTTATGTATCCAATCATCAAATAAGACGATTCTTTTTGCGCAAAGGTGATACGATCGCCGGAGAAATTCGCCCGCCCCGCCGAGGCGAGAAATATTTTGCTCTGAAAACAGTCGACAGTATTAATGGCGAGGCTCCGGCTGTGGCGCGAACCAAGGTGCTGTTCGATAATCTGACACCCTTGTATCCAGATGAGCGCATCGTGATGGAAGTGGACGACCCGACATACAGGGATCGGACAGGGCGGGTCATTGATCTGGTTTCTCCTATCGGTAAGGGGCAGCGTGCCTTATTGGTGGCACCTCCACGCACCGGCAAGACCGTCATGATGCAGTCCATTGCCCATTCGATTGAGCGTAATCATCCGGAAGTCACCTTGATGGTGCTGCTGATTGATGAGCGTCCGGAAGAAGTGACGGATATGAAAAGATCTGTGAAAGGTGAGGTGGTTTCCTCTACCTTTGATGAACCTGCCCAGAGACACGTGCAAGTGGCTGAAATGGTAATTGAAAAAGCCAAGCGATTGGTGGAGCACGGCAAAGATGTAGTGATTCTTCTGGATTCTATCACCCGTCTGGCACGTGCTTTTAATACCGTGGTGCCTTCTTCCGGTAAAATTTTAACCGGTGGTGTGGATGCTAATGCGCTGCACCGGCCGAAGCGATTTTTCGGCGCGGCGCGAAATGTTGAAGGTGGCGGTTCTTTGACCATTATTGCTACGGCACTTGTTGATACCGGATCGAAAATGGATGAAGTGATTTTCGAAGAGTTTAAGGGTACGGGTAATATGGAAATTAACCTCAGCCGTAAGCTGGTTGATAAGCGTGTGTTCCCTGCCATCGATATTGCGCCATCAGGAACGCGTAAAGAAGAGCTGTTGCTTAATCCGGCTGATCTGCAAAAAATCTGGGTGCTGCGTAAGATTCTTTCACCGATGCATCCGGTGGATGCGATGGAGTTCCTGCTCGACAAACTGGGCAAGACCAAGAACAACGCGGATTTTTTTGATAGTATGAATCAGTGATAATAAAAAAGGGGCCATCGGCCCCTTTTTTAATTTAGCCTGGATTATTCATGAATTCTGGTGCGCCCTTGCTTGCCCCTTTGTATACAGTTTTTCCGCAGCGAGTCCTTCATCAGTTGTCCGTATGTACTGCTATGCACGCCTTCTTCAGAATTCGTTGCGAACAAACGTTCGGCGTAATCATCACAACGATTCATGAATAATTCGGGTTAGCTGTCAGGAAGTTGCAATCAGAATGGCCGGACAACAACCAGAATCACAATGGCGATTAGCCCGAATACGGGGGCTTCGTTGAACCAGCGGTAAAAAACATGTGTCCGTCTGTTATCCCCCTGAGCAAACACGCGTACCAGATGTCCGCAGTGGAAATGATACCAGACCAGCAAGCTGAAGACGCTGAGCTTGGCATATAACCAGCCTTCATGGATAAAATAATCCCAACCCATCCAGACCAGCAGTGAACCGGAAACAAGTGTCAGCCACATCATCGGCGAAACAAAGCGGTACAATTTTCTTTCCATTATGCAGAGTCGTTCATGCACGGGCCCATCCGTGAATTCAGCATGGTTAACAAACAGGCGGGGTAAATAAAATAACCCGGCAAACCATGATACAAGCATAACTATGTGAAAAACTTTAATCCATTCCATAAAAGAAACCTAACGGACTCAATGGCTCCAGACCAGAGCAATAGAAATTTCAGTATCCATTTTTCTTGTGCCAGCGGGTACTTTACTGGTGTGGTCCGCCGAGTAAGAAATTTTACTCGATAAGCTGCCATTAATTTTATTTTGCAAGGCGGTCAGCGAGTGGCTGGCAAAGCCTTCTTTGCCGCCTTCGGTTTTAAGTTGCTGAATGAATTTCGCGCTGTCGCTGATTTGCCATTCCATATTGGTGGAAGTACGACCGATCACTTCATTTTTTCTGATGTTGGTGGTGAAAGTGGATTGACGGGCACCTGCACCCAGTTCGGCATTCCATTGGAGTTCCTCATTCTTTATCAGTACGCGACCATAACCGAGCGTTTCACTGATGCGACGTTTAAATCCACCAAAGCGGTCAGTATTAAAGCCGATTCGGCCGAACATGTAATCATGGACAGTGAATTTCCAGTCTTCCTGCAGCGAGGTATGATACTTTTCAGCCGTAGTATTGTTCTTGTCAGTGGTGTTCAGTGCGGCGCCTTCGATGGAAGTGCGTAAGCTGGTGCTTTCATTGACGAGTTTGCCTTTGCTGCTAAGGCTGCGCACCTGGGTGTTGCCGCCAGTCTGGACGAATCCTAACTCCAGATTTGATGACCACTCTTCGAATATATCCAAATCCTCAGCAATAGCCTGTGTTGCAAATGCGGATAGGGCGGAACAAAAGATCAAAGATTTCAATACATGCTTCATAAAAGGGAACTTCTCCTGATCGTGATTCACAAAAAAAACGCGGCAATCATAACAGAGAATAAAATCATGCAAATGAATAGTCCTGTGATCTGTTAACAAAACTTTACAACCCGGAAATCTGACGGAAACACATGATACCTAAAGTTTGCCCATAGTTCGTTGAAGCGAATCAACACAATGGAGGTTTTATCATGAATGAACAAATCGAAGGAAAAAACAACAACGCAGCACATCAGGAAGCTGAAGACAGCAAGTCCCGGCATTGCTGCAAACATCGCCATGGTCATCGCCGTTGTCGATTCGGCCGGGGTATATTTTTTGTGGTCCTGATCATTGGCATGGTGTGGGCTGTAGGCGCAGCGTTGGGCCACCACCATCACAGTGACTGGCATGATTTTGGCCATGGCTGGAGTCAGTCCGGCGTAACAGAGCGGCTGGATAGAATGACTGACCGGCTGATTGATGAGGTGGATGCCAGCGACCAGCAGGAAGATCAAATCAGAGCCATCGCCCGTAACTACACCCCCCGACTGGAAAGCCTGAAGGCTGAGCACCTGAACAACCGGGATGCCATCGCCAGGCTGTTGTCACAGCAACAAGTAGACCGGCAGCCGATGGGGCAAATTCGCCAGAATGAACTTGCGACGCTGGACGCGGCCAGTAGTGAGCTGTTGCAAATGATTGCCGATATTTCGGATGTATTATCTTATGAGCAGCGTCAGCAGCTGGTTGATGGTCTATCCAGACGGGGATATTGGCGCTGAGGCCATGGTTATTGAAGTTGCAGGCATATAGGCTGCATCGATGCCAAAAATTCTGATCATTGAAGATGACATTCAACAATCGACGATGCTCTCTGACTACTTGTCCGGGGAGCATCTGGATGTTGAGGCCTGCGCTAATGGCCGGGATGGTCTGGCAGCCCTGAAAAAAGACAATTTCGACGCATTGATTCTTGATGTTGGATTGCCGGACATGAACGGATTTGACATTTGTCGGACCGTTCGGGGTTTTTCGCAGTTGCCGGTGTTGATGCTGACGGCGCGTGGTGATGAAATGGATCGCATCATCGGCCTGGAAATCGGAGCGGATGATTATTTGCCCAAGCCGTATAACCCGCGCGAACTGCTGGCCCGGTTACGTGCCATACTGCGGCGTGGGCGGCCGGGGGATGTATCGCCGTCGCTGCGCTTTGGTCGTCTGGAAATCAATGAAGCGGCGCATGCCGCGAGTCTTGATGGTGAAATGATCTCCCTGACGTCGTATCAGTTTGAACTGCTTTGTGTGCTGGCCAGACATGCGGGACGGGTGATGTCGCGTGATCAATTGATGGACGAGCTCCAAGGTCATGACCTGGAGGCATTTGATCGTAGCATCGATGTGCATATTTCGCGTATTCGCGCGCAAATTGAGGATGACCCGAAAAAGCCGCGCCGGATTCTGACGATTCGCGGCACCGGCTACGTCTTTGCCCGGCAGCAGGATTAGCAGCGCATGCGGCACAAGCTTTATTTACAGATTTATTTTGCTTTTCTGGCGGGGTTGCTGCTCTTTGCCCTGATGGCGGGCATCACCTGGAAAATCATGTCCGATTCCGATGAACGGTTCCGCTTTGAAGCGGTCATCAGCATGCTGCTAACGGAAGCTATTCCGGAAAACGCTCCGCTAGCGAAGTCAAAACAGACGCTGGAGAAATTCGGCAGGGAATTCAAAGCCAGCTTCAGTCTGTATGGCCGCGATGGTCAGCATCTGGTTTCTACAGCCGGCCGGCTTCCGCTGCCCAAAGATCAGCTCAGTCAGGATGGCTTTCATCATCACGAACATGGGACATTCGTCTTGCGCCTGAGCGATGGCCGCTGGCTGGTGGCATCCCGCTCAGACGGCGGCTTTCCCGGCGCATTGCCCATCATATTATTGATGCTCGCCGGGTTGGGTATTGTTGCCTATCCACTGGCCAAAAGACTCACTTGCAGGCTGGAGCATTTGCAGCAACAGGTGGATGCCTTTGGTCAGGGAAACCTGAGCGCCAGAGCCCGGATAAGCGGCAAGGATGAAATTGCGGCATTGGCGTTGCGCTTTAATCATGCGGCGGATCGCCTCGAAAAACTGATCGAAGCCCAGCAGCACATGCTCAGGGGTGCTTCCCACGAACTCAGGACGCCACTGACGCGAATGCGCATGGCGGTTGAACTGATGGACCATGAATCGATCGGCCAGTGCAAAAGCAAGCTGGAAGCCGATATTGCCGAGCTGGATAATCTTGTGGATGAATTGTTGCTGGCCAGCAAGCTGGATGCCGGCAGTTCAACCAGACCCTTTGAGGCCATCGATCTTTTGGGGCTGGCAGCAGAAGTGGCATCGGCCTATGAGGCAGAAGTCTCCGGCGCATCAGTGACGATATCGGGCGACGAGCAGATGCTCCGCCGGTTGCTCAGGAATCTTCTGGAAAATGCCGGGCGTTACCGGGTTAAGGCACCCATCGAGGTGTCCGTGACGCGACAATCCGCGTGGGCAATCATCCGCGTTTGCGATGATGGGCCGGGTATTCCTGAATCAGATCGGGAGAAAATTTTCGAGCCATTCTTCCAAAGCCGTATCAGTGGGCATGATCAGGGGAGCATCGGGCTTGGCCTGTCTCTGGTGCGCAAAATTGCCCGGCAACACGGTGGTGATGTCCGCTATCTGGATGCAGGCAGGCAAGGCGCATGTTTTGAAGTGACCCTTGGATGTAGCCCTCATGCCTCATGACGAAAAGCTCTAAAGCAGGAAGCCACTGAAGGCGCGATACCGCCTCAGAGCATCATGCCGAAACAAAGCCGTTGCGCGTAAAAAAAAACCGAGCACCTTGCTGATTAACCATTGTCCACAAACATCACTTGTCGGTGGCGTTCCAAAAACTGTTTATCGGGCACAAATCGTTCCGGAAGCGTAATGGCTCACCCTGCCAACGGATGAAAGAACTGTTTCACGAACGGCTCGTTATTCCGCTCCAGCTCTTGAGACAGCATCACGCGAAAATCATCATCCAATGCAATCAAGCCACGATCAAACGCCTTGTCGTGCAGGGCAGAAAGGCAGAGGCCGTTGCGCGGATTCAGGCGGTTTTCCTTATCATGGCTCCACGGCACGATATGGCTGGCAATCAGCAACCGGGAATCCGATAGCCCGGACATGCAGCAACGCTCCCGATAACTACTGAGCACGGCCCGGCGAAAGAAGTTCTGCCGAATGCGCTGCTCGGTGATGACGCGCTTGATCTCGCCGGTGAAGTCCTCGATATCTTCTAACCCATCATCGACCGACTGTTCAGCTTCAGGCAATCCCTTCTCCACCCGTAGTCGCGCATGAATGTGCACGCACTCCATAGCCAGGCGATCCCAATCAGTATGAAACTCATTCCACACTTCGCGGTCGAGATCTGATGCACCACTCAACCCTTTTCGCCCACTGCTGGTAATCGCCGGATCAAGGCTGGCGATATTGCACAGCTTCATCGCCAGCGATGAAGGCGTGCGTCCAATCAGGCCTGCAAGTTCAATGATCTCTTTATTGCCCTTGTGCAGTTAGCCGAATGGCAGCTGGCAATAGAGATTAAACGCCAGTTTCAGTTGCTCTTTCGTCCAGCGAATACTCGTCAAAACTCAGATCCTAATATCAATTTTTCTTTCATCAGAGCACTCCCATTGGATGTTTAACATAGACCAACGGACCAATCATTTCATCTGCGTGGCCACCAAATGCGCAATTCAAGGCCAGGTCCCGCGATCCTCTTCAACACGAAAAGGGAAGCGTCCCCTTTATGCTGGACCGGTTCCCTGGACTTGTAGATTGGCCTGACAAACAACCTTGCAAATCTGGAATTGTGTTCCATAATTGCAACCATGATAGTGAGACGAATATATTCGCAGCTGCAAGCGTTGCTGGGGCAATATCCGGCAGTGGCCTTGCTTGGGCCGCGGCAGGTGGGTAAAACCACGCTGGCCTTGGAATTGGCCGAAGGCCGCGATTCCATTTACCTGGATCTCGAATCGGATGCGGACAGGGCCAAGCTGCAAGACCCGGAGCTGTACCTGTCATCGCATCAGGACAAGCTGGTGATTCTGGATGAAGTCCAGCGATTGCCCGGCCTCTTCCAGAATCTGCGTGGCTTGATTGATCAAGGTCGAAGGCAGGGACGCAAGAGTGGTCAGTTCCTGTTGCTCGGTTCGGCCTCTCTGGAATTGTTGCGACAATCCAGCGAGACACTGGCCGGGCGTATTGCCTATACCGAACTCACTCCTTTTGATGCATCCGAAGCCGGGGCGAATCATCTTGATGCACTATGGGTGAGAGGGGGCTTTGCCGAGAGCTATCTGGCCGGCAGTGATGCACAAAGCCTGCGCTGGCGGCGAGATTTCATCCGCACCTATCTGGAGCGAGATATTCCGCAGCTTGGCCCCCGGATTCCGGCTGAAACACTGCGCCGATTCTGGACGATGCTGGCACACAATCAGGGTTCTGTGCTCAATGCAGCAGCGCTTGCACGGGGGCTGGGGGTGGATGGCAAAACAGTGGCCAGCTACCTCGATTTGATGGTGGACTTGCTGTTGGTGCGAAGATTGCAGCCATGGCATGGAAATCTGGGAAAGCGCATGGTGAAGTCTCCCAAGGTCTATGTGCGCGATAGCGGTATTTTGCATGCGCTGGTTGGTATGCAGGACAAAGAGGCTTTGCTCGGGCATCCGGTTGCCGGTGCGAGTTGGGAAGGTTTCGTGATCGAGAACCTGCTGGCAGTCGCTGGCAGTGATGTCGAGGCAAGTTTTTTCCGGACATCTACAGGTGTTGAACTTGATCTTGTATTGCAGTGGCCGAGTGGCCGAAAGTGGGCGGTCGAAATCAAACGAAGTTTGGCACCAACGTTGAGCCGGGGGTTTCATTCGGCCTGTGAAGATGTGAACCCGGATGCTGCATTCGTCGTCTATCCCGGTTCGGAGCGCTTTCTTCTTTCGTCCGGTGTGGAGTGCATCAGCCTAAATGATTCATTGGCAGAAATTGACCGGGTAAATTAATTGAGGCCCGGCAACTCAGGCTATGGGATAAAAAGAGGTCGGGAGCACTGCTGTCACTCACCCTTGCAATGCGGGGCGGACCATATATGACACCGAAATTCCACCGTAATTCAGGTCAAATTAAAAATTGCGTCTCCAGAATTTTCAACATGTGAAAGAAGCCTCTTTTTTCTTCACTTGGCATCAATGTTGATGATGGCATGTTGCTTTAGAGGGCTCAGCTTTCCGCCCGTTTGATCAACAAGGGGAAGGGGTGATGAGCATCGCAAAACTTGCATGAACGATTGCGGCCCATTTATTGGGAGCTTATTACAAATCGTTGGGATGCATCGACGATACCCCTCCCATCTGAAATCTGAGCAGACTTATTTTCCTGGGGGGGAGCGCAGCATGAAATTCGCCCTACACTTCCCGATCCAACGCCGACGCATTGCCCAATCCACTACGGCCAGATTGTATAATGCAGGGTTAAGGCTGGCGATATTGCAAAGTTTCATCGCCACTGAACCGGGAGTACGGTCAATCAGGCCTGCAAGCTCAATGATCTCTTAATTGCCCTTGTACAGTTTGCCGAATGGCAGTTGGCAATAGAGATTAAACGCCAGTTTCAGCTGCTCTTTCGTCCAGCGAATACTCGTCAAAACTCAGATCCTAATATCAATTTTTCTTTCATTAGAGCACTCCCATTGGAATATTCATGCCTGGAATTGGATTTTTAACAACTGACCTGCTTTTTACCGAAAGCAATGGCAATGTACAGTTTAATGTCAATAAAGCAGTAACCGTTGCCGGAACATCAACATTAACCATCACGGCAACAGACTTGCGTGGAGCCACCACACAAACATGGACCATTACTAAAGATTCAACATTATTACCCGAGATAACCTTGGATGAAGTAGCAAGAACCGTTGCTTTCAACAATTTTGCATTGCCTGCTGCCAATGCAGCCGGTGGTCAGATTGATATCACACTTAATGGCACACTCACATATTAACCATTAGGCACTTGAATCCCGTTGCACAGATTGATGCTACTCCCTCTTTAATCTGTGCGACGGGGTTAAAAACAGTTGCTTGCAATATGTCCACAACAACGCATTTCTTTCGTGGCGTGCAGTGATCGCTTTCAGCAAAGACAACATCAAAGGCATCCAACGGAAATATGGTAAATCCGTTGCCAATGCCAACCATTATCAACTTAGATAAACATTGGAACCGGGTCAACCTTGACATTTACACATTCCGACCGCATTTATCACCTTTAAGTACGATACAGGCAACAAAAAAAACGGGGATCTTCTGTTCTTTGTTTTCTGTTGACACGGGGGATAATGAGAGCCCTTGTTTGAGGAAAGACAATAGAACAGAAGCCCCGTTATTTACAGATACCGCGAAACAAGACCCCACGCATTGCAAGACTGGCTTGCCTGTGGCTACTCAGCAACTTCACTGTTTCCATGGAGCTTGAGTTTGCTTGTTCAACCCAGCCAGTGCACACCACTCATCCCACCTGGCCATGGATTGAAGTACGCAATCAAAAGCGCTGTTCATCTGTTTCTCTTTTAAACCAACCTTCTCGCCCACTTTTCGCATATGTGATTCATCAGGCGCTTTGCCTTCACCGGCAATGGCTGTGGTGTGCTCTCCATTGATGCCGTCAGAAAAGGTTAAATCATACGTTGGAGATAAGCGCCAGACACCTTCTTCATCCATGAGAAATGAAAAGTTTTTGGCATGGTCATCCCTGTTTCGTGCCAACACATTGAACACCATCAACATAAAGGCCTGCTCCACATCGCCTGCATGATGCGTGAGCGCCTGCGTTACCTTCAGCACATCGATATAATCCAATGAGGGCAACCTGAAATCAGCATCCACCAAACCCGCCAGTGTGTGCATGTGGATGCGCTTGCCCTGCTCTCGGTCAAAGCGCTTGATGCCAAACCAGGCGTTGCCCTGCCCATCTTCAAACAACCTTGTTTCAGGCATCACAATACCTGCATCTTTTGCTATCAGGGAGTAGGCGTATTCAATCCGCCCTGTTTCTGCCGCTTCGCTGCCAGCATGAAATTTCACAACCCATGGCTCAAAACCTTCTGGCACATCCCCATCACCAGAAATCAATTCATCCCCTTTGATATGCACCAACACCTTCGGCCTTGCTCCACCCGGCGATCCACCCGCCTGCGCCATTTGCGCAAGACACTCACTGCTACGCCCGGCATAAATTTCAACAGCCGATGCCGCGAGTACTGTCAAATCAATAGCAAACCCTGCCTCCCCCATCGCTTTTGAAGGCTGGTAGCTGAGTGCGCCCATGCCTCTGCTGCCAATGTATGCCAGCCTGTCTAGCGGCGTGAGCTGCCTTGGGTTTACACCCAATGATTGCAAATGCCTGTCCATCAGCAACATCCCCCAGCCATCGGGCAACGAATCATTGAACACGCCAAACAGACCCTTCCATGGATTATCTGCTGCCGGTGTTTGCGCACCTGCCTGATTGGGCAGTAAAAAGGGGGATAACTTCAAGCCTTGATTGAGAAATGCGGCGTCATACTCAAAATAGATTTTCTGCTGATACATAGCCAACTGCCCGACCAGACTCGGCTGCTCTGCATCACCATGATAGAATACATTCAGCTCACTCACTTTCTGCCTCGTTGTGGCAAAGCCTGCTTGCGCTGCTGAATCTCTTTGACTGAACTGAGCTTTGGCAAATCAAACAAGCCATCCAGCTTGCCACTCTCTTCCAGTGCGTAGGCGATGCGAATAAAATTCTCCAGCGTAATTTTTCCCGATTGTTCGAAGTTACGAATCGTTTCGGGCGACACACCGCTCTTCTCACTTAACGTCACCCGCTTATACCCCTTAAACAACCGCAATGCCTTGGCCTTTGCGCCAAGCTTCTGCCTGATCTCTTCAGGTGTCTCAAGCAATGAAAAGATATTAGTTGGTGTATTCATACCATTAACATTAATCTATGGGTTCTTATTGGTCAATATTCATAAATTAATGAGGTTTAAAGGGGGCGCTTCCCTTTTCCGGGCAAAGTGCTTATGTCCACTAACGTTCCTGATCAGGAGATAATCGTTGTTATCGAGAAAGAGGCAGGCGGCGAGATTCACCATCGCTTCGCCCATCACGCCTTTGAACCATGGCGATTTGAGCAGGCCAATCAGCATCAGCAGCATTGGCAGCCACCAGTAGTGGGAAATGATCTGACTGTAATCGAAAATCATTGTCCCTCCCTCAAGGAATACTTCTCCCGACGAACAGACGCTAATGCCCGAGCGATACTATTTCATCCACAATATTGGGAATGAAATCCAATCTTCCCCAGATAAAACCGCAATATCGTCAAAACATGCAATGTCCTGAGATGTGTGTATGCGATGCCGATGTGCTGAAGGGTTTGAGGCTGAGGCAGTCAGGCCGATGAGAGAAGCAGGGAATTCAGAGACCAATGCATAAAAAAATGCGGGAAGAACAAACACGCTGTTATTCCCGCGTTGAATTTAAATCAGAAATCTTTGGGCACAAACTTTTGTTCGTTGATGTCCGCTATCTGGATGCAGGCAGGCAAGGCGCATGTTTTGAAGTGACCCTTGAATGTGCCCATCATGGTTCATGAGGGTGAAACTTTGAATCGGAAAGTCAGCGAAGACACGCTTGCCTCCTCAGTTTATCATGCCGACATGCGACGTATTGATACCATTGAACCCTTTCGGGTGATGCAGTTACTGGAACGAGCCAAAGAACTGGAATCCGAGGGAAAGAAAATTATCCATATGGAAATCGGTGAGCCGGATTTCCCAACCCCTGCTTCTGTGCTGGATGCCGCCCGTAATCTGCTGGATGGCGACCAGTTTTATACCGCTTCGACCGGTGCTCCGGCGCTGCAACAAGCCATGGCCCATTGGTATCAGCAGGAATATGGGGTAGCCGTTGCGGCTGAACGGATTCTGATCACACCCGGTTCATCCGGTGCATTTAATATGCTGTATGCGGTACTGTTGAATGCCGGGGAATCGGTGCTGCTTCCCGATCCGGGCTACCCTTGCCAACGCAACTTTGTGCGTTTGGCTGGCGGCGAGCCGATCAATATCCCCGTTGACCCTTCCACGGCGTATCACCTGAGTGCTGATTTGGTGGACCGCTATTGGCAACCGCATACCCGTGTTGCGGTGGTCATTAATCCGTCGAATCCGACAGGGACATTGATGCCAAGGCAGGCTTTGCAGGATATAGCCGAGCGCTGCAAGCTCAAGGGTGGTTATCTGATTTCCGATGAGATTTATCATGGGTTGACCTATGGTGAACGCCCCGCCTGTGCTCTGGAAGTCTCTGATGATGCCATTGTGGTGAATAGCTTTTCCAAGCGCTGGGCGATGACCGGCTGGCGTGTCGGCTGGACGATTGTGCCGGATCAGCTGATCGATCCGTGTCGCCGTGTGATGCAGAATATATTCATTGCAGCTCCAACATTGTCACAAATGGCCGCGATTGAGGCGCTGAAAGAGACAGAATCCGTTGAGCGCATGCGTTTGGCTTACGATGAGCGACGCAGGTTTTTGTTGTCGGAATTACCAAAGCTGGGCTTTGAAGTGGTGGTTGAGCCACAGGGAGCATTCTACATTTATGCCGGAGTATCACAGCTGACAGACGATTCGCGAACTTTTTGCTGGCGCATGCTGGAAGAAGCCGGTGTGGCGATTACGCCGGGTGAGGATTTCGGCATGTTTCAGGCCAATCAGCATGTACGATTCTCTTATGCGGCAAGCTTGCATGACATCAGGCTGGGTGTTGATAGAGTACGCGCCTTTCTTTCCCACGATAATCGTGAATAATGCAGCTTTTCTTATGACGATTGATTGAATCGCTGACAAAACATTGGGAGCTTTAATCTCATGCTCAATATATTGACTAAAATTTTCGGCAACCGGAATGACCGTGTGCTTAAAAAAATGTTGCCGGTTGTGGATCAGGTAAATGCCTTTTCAGAGCCTGTTGCAAAACTGACAGATGAAGAACTCAGTGCAAAAACCGTGGAGTTCCGCCAACGCCTGGAACACGGTGCGACACTGGATGAGTTATTACCAGAAGCGTTTGCAGTGGTGCGTGAAGCCTCAGCGCGTGTTCTGGGAATGCGACATTTTGATATGCAGCTGATCGGTGGCGCAATTTTACATCAGGGCAAAATTGCTGAAATGAAAACCGGTGAAGGTAAAACACTGACGGCAACACTGGCAATTTACCTGAATGCACTCAACGGACGCGGTGCGCATGTGGTTACGGTGAATGATTATCTGGCCAGACGTGATGCGGCGCAGATGGGGCGTTTATACGGCTTTCTTGGTCTGACAACAGGTGTCATCGTAAACGGCATTACTCAGGAAGAGCGTCGTGCCGCCTACGCCGCCGATGTAACCTACGGTACCAACAACGAATTCGGCTTCGATTATCTGCGTGATAATATGTCATTCACCAATACGGAGCTGGTACAACGTGACTACTCTTTTGCCATCGTCGATGAAGTGGATTCGATTCTGATCGATGAAGCCAGAACGCCGTTGATTATTTCCGGTCCGGCTGAGCAGGCTACTGATTTGTATGTTAAAGCTGATGCATTGATTAAGAAGCTGGATCCGTCCGATTTCGAAAAAGACGAGAAAGATAAAGCAGTTTCTTTCACCGAAAATGGGGCGGAGCACATTGAGGAGTTATGCCGGGAAGCAGGCTTGCTGGATGAAGGCAATCTATATGATCCGGAAAACGTCAATATCAACCATGCGGTTACCCAATGTTTGCGTGCCAATACGCTGTTTACGCGTGAAGTGGATTATATTGTACGTGACAATGAAGTGCTGATTATTGATGAATTCACCGGCCGGATTATGCCGGGGCGTCGTTATTCGGATGGGCAGCATCAGGCTCTGGAAGCCAAAGAAGGCGTTGAAGTACAACCGGAAAACCAGACGCTGGCCTCGGTAACCTTCCAGAACTATTTCCGCATGTATGACAAATTGGCTGGTATGACCGGTACCGCAGATACAGAGGCCGAAGAATTCCAGAAAATTTATTCACTGGAAGTGGTGATTGTTCCGACCAATCGTCCGATGATTCGTCGAGATATGGCCGATCTTATTTTTCGCGATGCTGAAGATAAATACCTCGCTATTGTCAATGATATTGAGGCCTCGCACAAAACTGGTGCGCCGATTCTGGTGGGTACTACGTCTATCGAAAAATCGGAATATTTATCCTCTCTGCTAACTAAGCGTGGCATCAAACATGAAGTACTTAACGCCAAACACCATGAGCGTGAGGCTGAAATTGTTGCACAGGCTGGACGTAAGGGTGTCGTGACCATTGCCACTAATATGGCTGGTCGTGGTACGGATATCATGCTCGGTGGTAATCCTGATATGATTTTGTCGCAATTGCCGGAGTCGCAACGTGAAGGCAAGCTTGAAGGGATAAAGGCAGCTTGTGCTGCCGAGCATGAAGAGGTGGTCAAAGCAGGTGGCTTACACATTTTAGGTACGGAACGTCATGAATCTCGCCGCATTGATAATCAGTTGCGTGGCCGATCAGGTCGTCAGGGTGACCCGGGCGTAACCCGCTTTTACCTGTCGCTGGAAGATGATCTGATGCGCATCTTTGGTGGCGAAAAAATGCAATCAATGTTGACCAAAATGGGCTTTGAGCAGGGCGAAGCCATTGAACATCCATGGGTGTCGAAAGCCATTGAGAACTCACAGAAAAAGGTGGAAGGTCGTAACTTCGATATTCGTAAGCAATTGCTGGAATACGATGATGTGATGAACAAACAGCGCGAAGTGATTTACGCTCAGCGTCGCGAGTTGCTGATCTCTGATGATGTTGAGGATTTCATTGAAGACATGCGTGATGATTTTGCCCGCCGTCTGAAAGATGAGTTCCTCAACGGGCACCCGAATGACTGGGATTTGGATGGCTTGAAAAAGGCACTGCTAGAGCGTCTTGTTTTGGAATCTGATCCGCACGCATGGCTGGCGAGTGAAGAAGTGGAAACTTCTGAGGACATGCAGGAAAAGATTGTTGAGCTGATGGCCAATGACATTGCCGGAAAAGAGGCGGCTGCCGGTGCTGAGCAATTGAAAGGCTTTGAAAAATGGCTGTTACTACAGGTCCTTGATCATCACTGGAAAGAACATTTACTGGCAATGGATCATTTGCGTCAGAGCGTCGGATTGCGTGGTTACGCCCAGAAGCAACCGATTCAGGAATATAAACGCGAGTCTTTTGAGCTGTTTTCAACATTGATCGGCAAGGTGCGTGAAGAAACCTGTATCGGTTTACATCGGGTCAGAGTGGAAGCGGCGGTAGAGCCGGAACCAGTGCCACAGCCCGAACCACAGAAAGTGACTTACATCTCGCATAGCACGACACAGGCACCGGTACAGTCGTCCTCGACAAGTACCACGACCTTTGCGCGCAAGTACGATAAAATTGGTCGCAACGATCCTTGCCCATGCGGTTCGGGCAAGAAATATAAACAATGCCACGGCAAACGTTAGGCGGTAAATCATCATGGCTGTTCATCCACCGTTATTAAATACTCCATTACCCGTTCCCGGTTTTCGGGTCGGTACTGCCTCGTGTGGTGTTAAATCACCATCGCTTATGGGCAAGCGACAGGATGTGACGCTGATTGTCGGGGACGTGGACTGTCACGCGGCAGGTGTATTTACCACCAACCGCTTTCGTGCCGCCTGTGTCCGGCAGGGTGAACAGACGTTGCTTACCCATGCAGATAAAATCCGCGTCATCGTGGCTAACGCTGGCAATGCCAACGCGGGGCTTGGCGATATGGAGACCGTCTGGGCCAGGCAGTTGATCGAAGCCGGTGCTTCTGCTGCCGGAGTGGCAAGTGAAACGGTACTTTCGGCTTCCACTGGTGTAATCGGAACGCCGTTTCCGATTGAGCGGATTCAGGCACATCTGCATGAAGCAGGCGAATCCTTGTCTGCTGAACACTGGGAAAATGCTGCGCATGCGATTCGCACCACAGACACCTTTGCCAAATGGTCTTCGGCACAAATTAATGTGGATGGACACATCTATACTTTGACAGGTATCGCCAAGGGTAGCGGAATGATCCATCCGAATATGGCGACGATGCTTGGTTTTGTGGCGACTGATGCGCCGATTAGCGCCGCAGATTTGCAGTCAATGCTGAAGCGGGTGGCTAATCGATCATTCAACTGTATTTCCGTTGATGGCGATACATCGACCAACGACACGTTGCTGGTGCTTTCGTCCGGTATCGGGCTGGGGCATGCACCAATGGTCGATACAAGCATATTTGAGCAGGCGCTAACTGAATTATGTATCGAGCTGGCACAACTGATCGTGCGCGATGGCGAAGGCGTAAGCAAGTTCGTCACGATTGAAGTCAGTGGCGCCGCCAGTGAAGCGGATGCACGTACTGTCGGCAGAGCTGTAGCTATTTCACCACTGGTAAAAACTGCATTTGCAGGCTCGGATGCAAACTGGGGACGTATCCTGTCAGCCGTTGGAAATGCCGGTGTGGCTATCGATACCAATCGCATCACCTTAAGAGCCGATGATGTATTGATGTTTGAGCATGGCAATTTATATCCTGAATATACCGATGCCGCAGGTATGGAAGTTTTTCGTCAGGATGAGTTCACTATTTCTCTGGATCTTGGCATGGGCGATGCCGCATGCACGGTATGGACGGGCGATTTAACCCACGAATATATTAAGATTAATGCCGAATATCGAAGCTGATCATTCGCTGTCGGGGGCACCTGCATTCGTCATAGCGCTGATTGCAGCGTTTAACAGTAATAAGCAACTGTTATTATTAAAGCGGCCGGAAGATGTGCATTGTGGTGGTATGTGGTCACTTCCCGGAGGTAAGGTCGGTAATATGGAAATGCCGCTACAGGCGGCGATCCGTGAGTTGGCTGAAGAAGCCGGTCTTAAGGGCAAGCGATGGCGACATTTGGGTAAAGCAGATTACACCTATGAGGATCGCAGGCTGCATTTTTTGCTGTTTGTCTGCGTGTGTTCTGATGTGTCTGAATTGCAAGCAGAGTCGCCCTGTGTGTGGGTTAGCCTTGATGCATTGAATGAGTATCCGATGCCACAAGCCAACGAGAAAATCATGCCGATGTTGCACTTGCCGGAGCTGTTCAGTTATCTGGATGAATTGTTCGCTGAGTCGCTGGCTGAATAAGCGCCAATATGTTTTATTCTGCGCTGTAGTTTTTATCGGGCAGTAAAACCGTACCACTGACACTGACAGAGATTTTGCCTTCTCCGGCGTTGAGGGCGGGAGCTGAAACATCAGCTGCTACAGAACGCATCATTGCCATTTCTGCACGCATCGGAAATACGGGTGAATTCTGACTGGTTTGCATCTCTAATACGTGGAATGTGCTAGCATCCATTGCTTTAGACAGGCTTGCAGCCTGTCGGCGAAATTGCTGTATGGCTTGCAGGCGAAGTTCCTGCTGAGCGTTTTCTAGCGTCGCTGTGGCAATCCGATAATTTAAGCCGTCAAGCAATGCACCACTTGCTTCAATATTGTTCATCCAGTCCGGGATAACATCCAACCTTTGCGTCACAATCTGTTCACTTTGAACGAGCTTCCAGCCATCACGTATTTGTCGGCCACTGGATTTATCATAATGCGAGAGCACCTCCATACGTCGGCCAAGCGTGGTCAGTTTGAGCCCATGCTCTTGTTTGAGTCGAGCCTGAATAGTGTTGCTGATGTCATTCACTTTAGATCGCAGCTTATTGGTATCGCTACCGCTTGCTTCAATGTGATACAGAACCACGGCTTCATCGTTGGCAATTTCTATGCTGGCTGAAGCCGACAGGCTGATACGAGTACCTTTGTCCGTCGTAGCATCATCGGCCCAGGCGGCAGTAGTGAAAAGAAAACAGAGAAGGAGAAGGTGTTTCATGGCATGAATATGAAAGAAGATAACAAATTGCGCAAGTGTCATGAGAATTGGATCATTGTGTCTGACTTTTTTGTGTCGAGGCTAAACAAAGCCATTGTTGTCGGCGCTACGGTCAGTAGGCTCGCGACATGACTTCTATTACCTCTTCACCACAAGATCGAACGGTTACCATTATTGGTGCCGGATTAGCCGGCTCGGAAGCCGCATGGCAGTTGGCGCGGCGCGGTATTTCCGTTCGCCTGCATGAAATGCGCCCTCTCGTTATGACACCGGCACACAACTCTGGTGATTGCGCTGAACTGGTGTGTTCTAACACTTTTCGCGCCGATCATCTGGAAAATGCAGTCGGGCTTTTGCATGAAGAAATGCGCCGCATGGATTCACTGATTATGGCTTGCGGCGATAAGGCGCGTATTCCGGCAGGTACGGCGCTGGCTGTGGATCGCGAACAATTTGCACATTTGGTGACGGAGGCGCTGAAAGCTGAGCCACTGATCGAATTTATCCCCGGTGAAGTCACCCGGATTCCGGCTGATGGACTGGTGCTGATTGCGTCTGGACCGTTAACCTCAGACGGGTTGTATAAGGCGATTCAGGAGTTGACGGGTGAGGAGCATTTGAGCTTCTTCGACGCGATTGCGCCGGTGGTGGATGCGGAGTCGATCGATATGGATCTCTGCTACTGGAAAAACCGCTACGATAAAAATGTCGAGGAAGGTGAAGCAGGAGACTATCTCAATTGCCCGATGAACAAAGCGCAATATAAGGCCTTCGTCAAAGAGCTGGTTGCGGCTGAAAAAGTGGCTTTTAAAGGCTTTGAAAATATTCCGTTTTTTGACGGTTGTATGCCGATTGAGGAAATGGCAGAACGGGGCGAGGACACGCCGCGTTTCGGGCCGATGAAGCCGGTTGGTCTGGATCATCCTGAGACAGGCGAGAAGGCGTATGCCGTGGTGCAATTACGTCGCGACAATCGCATGGGCTCACTGCTGAACATGGTCGGTTTCCAGACTAAAATGACTTATGGTGAGCAAAAGCGCGTTTTTTCGATGATTCCCGGTTTGGCAAATGCCGGGTTTTTCAGGCTGGGCTCGCTGCATCGGAATACCTTTATTAAATCCCCTGCCCTGCTGGATGGCACGTTGCGCCTGAAAAAAGAGCCGCGTATTTTATTTGCCGGTCAGATTACGGGGGTGGAAGGTTATGTCGAGTCTGCTTCGATGGGTTTAATGGCGGGTCGTTTTCTGGCTGAATTAGCAATGGATCGGGACCCGCTTGCGCCGCCATCGGATACCGCGCATGGTGCTTTACTGGGCCATATTTCAGGCACGCGGGTAGAGGGTTTTCAGCCGATGAATATCAATTTCGGTTTGCTGCCAGCGGGCAAAAAGAGAGAGGGCAAGCATCGTTATTCTCGGGCAGAAAGGCGTCGTTCAGTCTCTGACAGAGCATTGGTATCATTGATGCAATGGCTGAATGGTGTTGATGCATAGTTGTTCGTTTCAGGTGATTGCAATCACTGAGCAGGCTGCTTTTCAATGCATGATATGCCGATATTTACAAAGCGAGCATGAAGTTCGAAGATTCCAGATTCGGTGAGATGGGAGAGAATATGAAAATAAGATCAATATTAATGGCCACAGCATTAATGCTTGGCAGTACGACTGCAGCGCAGGCTTCAGATCTGGCGCTGGGTGGAAAAATCGGCACGCTCGGTCTGGGTGGTGAAATCACAACCAATGTCGTCCCGATGCTGGTGAATGCGCGGCTTCAGCTTAATGGCTTTAATTACAGCCAGACTGTTACCGATACCACAGTGACTTATGATGGGAAATTAAAGCTGTTTTCCGTTGGAGCTCTTGCTGATGTGTATCCGTTTGCCGGCAAATTCCGGGTCAGTGGCGGCGCTTATTATACCGATAATAAACTTGATATTGTTGGTAAGCCAACGGCAACAGGAAATTTCAACATCAATGGAACAAACTATACGACAGCGCAATTAGGAACGCTAAACGGGAAAGTGACGTTCAGTAAGTTTGCGCCTTATCTGGGTATTGGCTGGGGCGATGCTATTTCCAGTGGTAGCCCGATAGGTTTTAATTTCGAGTTGGGGGCGTTGTATCAGGGCTCACCAAAAACATCACTCTCTACCACGAAAACTGTAGCCGGACTTTCGGCCGACATCGCGGCAGAAAAGAAGAAGATGGATGACGCTCTGAACAATATGAAGCTCTGGCCGGTCGTTTCTGCCGGTATCAGCTGGAGATTCTGATTTTCAGGCATTGGTTGCGTAATGGGGGAGCCTTGGTGCTCCCCTTATTTTTGGCCATCAGCGCTCAGGCCTCAGATGTTGATCGGGCGGAACTGGCAAAGATTGGGCAAAAGGTTTTTCAGAATGAGTGTGCGGGACACATCGAATGTCTGACAAGCTGGAATGCCGGTGAGGATTTTGCCTCAATGGGTATAGGTCATTTCATCTGGTATCCGCAAGGCGTGCCGGATAGCGCTAAACGTTTTGATGAAAGCTTTCCTGCACTGATCAGGTGGATGGTGGCGCAAGAGTTGAATGTTCCGGCAATTGCTTTGCAGGGCTGTCCATGGAATAGCCGTGAGAGCTTTCTGGCAGCACAGCAAGCTGAGTCGATGCAACAGCTCCGATATTTTTTACAGCAGCATATGGATGCACAAGTGGCTTTCATGCAGGAGCGTTTGGAAGCATCACTGCCACGGATAATGCAGGCCGCACCGGAAGGTAAGAAGCAACATTTGAAGGCAAATTACCATCGCATAGCAGTGATGCCGATGGGTCATTATGCTTTGCTTGATTATGTGAATTTCAAGGGTGAAGGCGTCAAACCATCCGAGCGTTATCAGGGGCAGGGATGGGGGCTGATGCAGGTGCTGCTTAACATGGACACACGCGGTGATGCCATGGCTGCCTTTGTTGAAAGTGCGCAACAAGTGCTGGCGCAACGCGTGCGCTTATCACCACCGGAGCGTCAGGAAATCAGATGGTTAAGTGGTTGGGAAAAACGGTTGCAGACGTATCGGATCAGCAGATGATGCCGCTCAGGCGTCGGGGGTATTCTCGGGGGTGTTTGGTTTTGAAGCTTTCTCCCTTTTGCGTCGCGAAGCCAGATGTCTGGAAATTCGATAGCGCTTAACCTTGCGGTGTTGCCAGACGCTGAGCATTGGCCCGTGTAATACGTAAGCCAGGAAAATGGCGAACAGGATACGATAAGGGTCAAGCATGATCAGGGCGATGACCAGCAGCATGACAACCAGCGCGGAGTGGCCGCGTTTCTGACGTAAATCTAGATCTTTACCCGAAATAAAACGGACACCACTAACCATCAACCAGGCCAGAGCCACAGATATCACCCACCACAACCAGGCTGAAGGAAGATAGTGCCCTTGTTCATGATAAAGTACGGCTGAGGCCAGCAGCAGAGCCGTAGCTGGAGTTGGTAAGCCCTGAAAATAACGTTTATCCTGTGAGCCGACCTGTACATTGAAGCGAGCCAGGCGCAGAGCAGAGCAGGCTGCAATCAGAAATGCCGCCAGCCAGCCGGGTTTGCCAAGCGGCGCTAATGCCCACATGTAGACCAATACAGCCGGGGCAATACCAAATGAAAGCATATCACACAGCGAGTCGTATTCTGCACCAAAAGCCGTTTCGGCATTGAGCAGACGGGCAACGCGGCCATCCAGCATGTCGAAAATTGCAGCAATAATAATGGCCCAGGCAGCCAGCTCGAAGCGACCCTGAACAGCGCCGATTAAGGCATAAAAACCAGCAAATAAACCTGCTGATGTGAACAGACTAGGCAGAATGTAAATGCCGCGCTGCAGCGTAACGTGTTTTTTCATATTAATCAGGAGCCTGCCAGTTCATCTTCATACTGGGCATCGGCCGTGCTCTTGGCGAGGATGGTAGAGCCGGCAACGACATGATCGCCGACCTTCACATTGAGTGTGTAGCCCTCAGGGATCAGGGTGTCGACGCGAGAGCCGAAGCGGATCATGCCAATGCGTTCGCCAGCCTGCACATGGTCGCCTTCTTTGACATAGCTGATGATGCGGCGGGCAATCAGGCCTGAAATCTGTGTGAAAGTGATCACTGCTCCATTTTCAGCTTCAAGCTGAAAGCGGTTGCGTTCATTTTCCTGACTGGCTGAATCAAAACTGGCATTAACGAAGCGACCTTCGATGTAATCAACAGCGGTAATGGTGCCGGTCATGGGGGCGCGATTGACATGAACATTAAACACGTTCATGAAAATATCGATGCGAATACTGCCGTCCTTGCGCGTTTCAGCGCGAATGACTTTGCCGTCCGCCGGGCAAATCACCAGGTCACCTTCAGGTGTTTCTCTTTCGGGATCACGGAAAAAATTCAGGCAAAAGAGCAGCAGCAGTGCACATATGATGCCAGTAACTGTCCAGCAAAGAACAAAGCAAACAATTGCTGCAAATAGCAAGGTCAGAATAAATGGCCAGCCTTGCGGGGAAACGGGAATGCTGCCGCGAGGCTCACCTGTGAGGGCTTGTCGTTTAGTCATGCGTGCAACTCTACCTTCTGATTTTTCTGAACACCAACATATACAAAAAAGTGCGCTATCAAGGCGTAATCAATCTCACGTGCATTTCGTTAGTATAGCTCTAGGATGCGGTCATGATCAGGGTAGAAAAACTCAGTCGAACCTTTGGTGAAGTAGCCGCATTGAACGCTGTTGATTTGCAAGTTCGCAAACATCAAACCACTGTTATCATGGGTGGTTCGGGTTCAGGCAAAACGACACTGTTACGCATGTTGGCGGCGCTGGATAAACCATCCAGCGGCCATGTCTGGTTTGATGGCCATGATCTGGCCAGCATCAGGCGTAAAGAGCTTTATGAATTACGAGCCCGCATGGGGATGGTGTTTCAGTATTCAGCTTTGCTCAATTCGCTGAATGTTTATGACAATGTTGCATTTACACTGCATGAGCACACCCAACTGGATGAATCAATTATTCGCACCATGGTGACCATGAAACTCGAGCAAGTCGGTTTGCGCGGCTTTGAATCATTTATGCCATCAGAACTGTCCGGTGGTATGGCCAAGCGAGTTGCCTTTGCCCGGGCCTTGGCGATGGATCCGGAAATCGTCTTTTTTGATGAGCCGACTTCGGGGCTGGATCCGATTTCTGCCGGTGTGATTGCGACGTTGATTAAAGACCTGACGCAAAAGACGCATATGACGTCGGTTGTGGTGACGCATGATGTGCACGCGGGCTTACAAATTGCAGATTACATTATTCTGCTGTGGCAGGGAGATATCATTGCTGAAGGTACGCCGGATGAAATTCGACAGCATGCAGATGAGCGTGTGCAACAATTTCTGGAAGGGCGGCCGGATGGTCCGATTCCATTCTCGCGCAGTAAGACAGCCTATATTGACGATTTGCTGCATAAGCCGGGCGTCGTGAGAATATTATGATGTCCGTTTCGTTTGATGCCGTGATTCGCCTGCTTGGAAGTTTAGGGCGCTTTGCTCTGACGTCGCTCGACCGTATGGGTGATGCGACGACGCTGAGTCTCTCATCACTGGCGCTTCTTTTCCGCCGGCCATGGCAAGGGCAGCATATTGTTTTACAACTGTACGCACTGGGCGTTGGTTCATTCATTATTATTGCGATTACCGGTGCTTTTACGGGGATGGTGCTGGCATTGCAGGGTTATTATACGCTGGCTAAATTTGGTTCTGAATCGCTGCTCGGAGCTGGTGTTGCATTATCCATTATCCGTGAATTGGGCCCTGTACTGGGAGCGTTAATGCTCATTGGTCGGGCTGGCTCAAGTATTACAGCAGAGATCGGCATTATGCGCGTGACCGAGCAGGTTGATGCGCTGGAGATGATGGCGATTAATCCACGGGCGCGGGTTCTGTTGCCACGCATCATTGCCACGACTATTGCACTCCCCATTCTGGTCACCATGTTCGATATTATCGGATTAGCATCCGGTTATGTGATCGGTGTAGAGCTATTGGGCGTGAATGGCGGCGCCTACATTGGTGAAATGATCAGCAAGGTGATGCTACAGGATTTGTACGCCGGTTGGGTCAAGGCTGTTGGATTCGGTTTTATCATTGGTGTGATTTGTACGTATATGGGCTATCGGGCTGAACCCACGACTGAAGGGGTGGCTGCGGCAACAACGAAAGCAGTGGTGGCGGCATCAGTCGGCGTGCTGATTATGAACTACGTACTGACATCGTTTTTCCTTTGAAGAGTGAGAGAGGTTAGAGCATGCAAAGTTATCGAAAAATAGAAATTGTCGTGGGCTTGTTTGTGTTGCTGGGTATCATCGGTATGGGCTGGATGGCGGCTAAGCTGGGTCAAGTCGGTGGATTGGCCGATGAAGGCTATCCGGTCACAGCGACATTTTCCGATGTCGGTGGCGTCCGTGATGGCAGTGATGTGATGGTCGCCGGTGTGGTGGTGGGCCGTGTGAGTAATGTCCGACTGAAAGGTAATGAACATGCACTTGTAACAATGACGATTCAGCCCGGGGTACAATTGACGACTGACGTGATTGCTTCCGTGCGTACCAAGGGAATTATTGGTGAGCGCTATATTCGCCTGACGCAAGGTGCGGATACTGAAATTCTCGAATCTGGTGATGAAATTGAGGAAACCGAATCGGCCCTGAATATCGAAGACCTTGTCAGCAAGTATATTTTCAACAGCTCGGAGTAATGATTGCACTTTCTCGCCCTGAACAGGGTTCTTACAATGCTTACTGACAGATAAACGCAAGGAGCTTTTATGTCTAAATTAAAAATTCTATCGATAGCCATGGGCTTATGTCTGAGTGTATTACCGCAGACAGTGCTGGCTGAAGACAGTTCACCCAAAGGTGTGGTTGAAGCTGCTGTTACAAGTATTGTGCAAATACTGGAGCAGCGTGAGGATAAAACACGCCTCAGTGAAAAAGATCGTGAAGGCATTCGAATGTCAGTCGATCAGCGTTTTGACTACGAAAAAATGGCCCGAGGCAGTCTCGGTTCAGAATGGAACGATGTCAGTGCAGAGCAGCAAGTCGATTTTACGACTGTGTTTCGTCAATTGCTGGAGCGTTCTTATGGCAATAAACTGGCCGGTTATAAAGGACAGCGAATTGAATACGACGATGCCGAGATGAAGAAAGATACGCGTGCGACTGTGCTTTCGCATGTGATTGACTCAAACAAATCAACACCAGTTGAATATCGCTTGTATCAGTCTGATAGCGGATGGAAAGTATATGACATCAAGATTGAGGGTGTCAGCATGGTGGGTACCTTTCGTAAAGATTTCAAATCCATTCTGGATAAAGATGGATTTGCCGGTCTGTTGTCCCAGTTAAAAGAAAAAGTTGAGAAAATGAGAGCTAAGGATGCAGCGGATGATCAAGCTGAAAATAAAGGCGAACTTCAGGGTTAAGCCTTCAACCACCTGGTAACGGGTTGTTGAAAAAAACTTCATTGTTGCATCGCGCGCTGGCTTCATGCTGGCGCGTTGTCATTGGTGTGTGCCTGTTTTTGTTCATGGCAGTCGGCGTGACCTGGTGGCTGATGCCCGATGTTAATAGTCTGAAGCCTGAAATAGAATCGTGGCTCAAGCAGTCGATGCATCTGGAATCGCTTGAACTGCATGAAATTTCGTGGTCATGGCACGACAAGCTGGTCTTGCAAGTCGAGGATGTTTCATTTGCGCATGATTCACGCGTATCGCCGCAGCTAGGGCAGTCGGTAAAGGTCAGGCATACAACACTGTATGTGGATTTCTCTTTGTGGAACATGGTTTCCGGTGATTTTATTCCCAGAAGAATTTTTCTTCGAGGTGGCACGCTGGATGCTGATTTTATACTGAATACGTCGCCAATGGTTGTGTCGGAAAGCGCTACTGACTCGGCATTACATACTTCAGAAATGTTCAGCTCACTGTTCAGTGTGTTGCCGAATCAACTTGGACTGGAAGACATGCAGTTCAACTGGCGTATCGAGGCGACGGGTGATGTATATCAGGTCCAATGGGAACATGTTAATGCGAGTGTTAATAAAGCGGAAAACTCGGCCAGCTTAACTTTTCCCGGTGTCGATATCGATCTGGGCTTTGATGATTCTGGCAGAGCTGAGTCATTGTCGGGACAGATCGAGCACTTGAACTGGTTGCCGGATCAGCTCACCCGCTTCAGCAAAGGCAGCTTCAGTAGTCAAGTTCTGTTGAAACGTGAGCAAGCTGATTTGTGGTCATTTGCTTTAACGCTGGATAGCGAGAATGAGCAACCGGTTGCATGGGCGATCGACACGACAACATTCGCCTTGCTATTTAATCATCTGCAAGCGCAGGGAAAAATCACATCAGATTCATTACAACGTATTGAAAAGATCGATGTGGAAGCGCTGCGCTGGAAAAAAGCGGCTAGCGAAATTCACGGCTCAGCGATCTGGCAACAGGGTCAGCTGACAATTCAGGCAGATAGCGAAGCTTTAGCTATGCCTGATCTATGGGCCTGGTTGCAGCCTCTGGATGAAACGCCGCAGTGGTCAGAGTGGCTGCTGAGTATGAAAGCAGGTGTCGCATCAAATGCAATGGCGAGCGTTACCTTGCCCTGGGATGACCTTGAACAGGGCTGGCCAACATCTGCTGAGCTTGAGCGCCTGGCTTATAAAGTCAGTGGGCATGTTGACAATGTTGATATCAGGCTCGGTCTGGCACCGGATTATATCACCCGGATGCGCGGCGATGTGAGGCTCGATCAGGATCACCTGCATGCCGATTTTACACAAGGCACGTTACCGCATGCTATTGGCGAAGTGCAGGGTAGTTTGGAGATTCCCTGGAATACTTTGATTCTGGATATAAAAGCGCAGGGAAACATTCGAGCAGATTTGTTGCAAAACTGGCTGGATACAGATTCGGCGAAAGCACTGGACTGGGTCAGGGCCCCGTCTCAGGCCAGCGCTTCTATTATCTGGGACCCAGGCAAAGATATGCCGGATCAGGTTCACATCAGCCTGATACCATCAGCTGATTGGCAGCTTCAGCCCAACAAGCAAGCAATCAATATCAAGAGTGGAAGTGTTGAGTGGGATTTGCATACCGGCATTCAGGCTCAGCACGTCAAAGGTTCATCCGAACTGTTTGAAGGTGATGTATCATTTGCCACCACGTCAATGCGCGATCAGGGCGCCTTACAATCGGTAGAAGGGAATTTAATCGCTGAGCTGGATAATATTGTGCAACGCTTCCGTTTGCCGATAGAGAACCCTCAGGGATCAGTTCTTATTCAGTTGAAATACATAGCACAGCAATGGCAAGGTGATCTGGATCTGACGCAGGCAAGCTGGGATAACCTGATGGGATACCGGAAAGAAACAGGCCGGGCCCTGCATATAACTTTTACCGGCAAACTTGATGCTGCAGGTTACGTCAATATTCAAGACTTCTCATGCGATGATCAAAACTTCAGCATGCGCGGTTCGGGTCATGTCGGAGAGGAAGGCTTAAAACTTAAATTAACAACATTAAAGACGGAAAAGTTTAACGGTAGCCTGGCTATCAATGGCCCGTTTGGTCAGGACCCGTGGGAGATTGATGTGGATGCATCATTTCTGGATCGACGGGCTTTGCCGGAGAAGCTGGAGCATGCCGAGCAGGAAGCATCACAGAAGTCCTGGGTCTTACGGGCTGATATTGATCAATTCCGCTGGACTGATGCGATGATGTTCGGAGTTCATATCGATGTGGCCTCGGCTACGGGCAGCTCGGGTGTTCTTAAAGCCTCGAAGATTGATTCAGGTGCCATGCACTTGCGGGACGTGAAAGCCTTGTTTGCCTTGCCGGGTGAAGGGGTGGTTGATTTGAGAGAATTATCCGCCGATATGGACCAACAGCATTTGTTACTTTCTGCCACACTTCGACCTGAGGATGGTGGTGGTATGCGTTGGCAGGGATTTGCCATATTGACGGGGGTCTTCGGGAGCATCATGAAGCGTGCCGAACTGACGCAATTGTTCGAAGGTGGCAAGATGAGCGCGTTGTTTTCAGGTCAGGGTGTGTTGCTGAGGGATGCCGAGTGGTGGGATGGTTTGCAGGGTCGTTTGCGGCTGCGCGTGGATGATGGGGTTATTAGAAAAGGTGGGACGCTGACCAAGCTTTTGGCTGCGTTGAGTCTGACGGATTTGCCGAAGCTGTTAATTGGTGATCGAAAAGATCTGACAACCGATGGTTTGTTATTCAAGCGCTTGCAAATTCAGGCTTTTTTAACGGGTAAGGAATTCGACATTAGAAATCTGGCATTCCGTTCGTCAGCCATTGATATCGCGGGTCAGGGCAAAATGGATCTAGCCACGACGGATGTGGAAATGATCATGGTTGCACGGCCGTTTCAGAATATTGATGCACTGCTATCAAAGATTCCCCTGTTAAGAGATATTATTGGCGGAGCGGCTCATTCATTCAAGCGTAAAATTTATCGTATGCATGGGCCGGTGGCAGATGCACAGGTGGATTCAATTTCCGCTAAAGAAGCCGGATTAGCTGATGGCGGTCTTATTGAGAGTCTGTTGGACTTGCCAGCACGATGGTTTGATTCAAATAAAACTGAGCAGCCAGCTGTTCGATAGGCTCAGTAGTAGCCTTCAGTAAGGGCTTGCTTTAGTTTCCAGCCATGCGCTTAATTATGCTGGATACCGAAACCACTGGATTGTCACCGTTCCACGGCGACAGAATGGTCGAAATTGGCGCGATTGTGGTGAGTCACCGCCAGATTGATACCAGCAGCGTCTTTCATCACTATATCCATCCGGATCGTTCTATTCCTCAGGAAGTTGTACGTATCCATGGTATCGATGATGCCAGAGTCAAAGGTTGTCCGAAATTTCCTGAAATCGCCGAGGCATTTCTAGAATTCATTCAGGGTGGAACGCTGGTGATCCACAATGCGGCATTTGACTTGGGTTTTATTATGAATGAGCTGGCTTTGGCCGGGTTACCGAATATTGATCACGTGCCGGTTATCGACACGCTTCAGCACGCCAGAAAGAAGCATCCGAATCAGCGTAATACGCTGGATGCGCTTTGTGATCGTTATGCGATTGAGCGAGGGCACCGTCAGTTGCATGGTGCGTTGCTGGACTCCGAATTGTTGGCTGAAGTGTATCTGGCCATGACCGGAGGCAGACAATTCTCACTGGATGCTGATATGCGGGTGCAGTCGGCGTCAGAGTTTGTGCAAATACCAAAGTCGCAGAGTTTGCAATTGGAGAAAGTGGAAACCGCCACACTGATGAAGCGAGCCGCTTTAAGTGTGAACGAGAAAGACAGGCTGGCCCATCAGTCGATGATGGAGCGTATTGGTAAGGAATCCGGCCAACCGCCTTTGTGGCAGTAGTAAAAAAAATCTAATTAGCCTGAAAGCATCCTGTGGTAATTCATGCTAATGACTACCCGGCTTTTCAGTGCGCAAACAATTGTTAGTTTAGGCTGAGTGTTTTATGGTGCGGCCTGATCTTCGGAGCAACAGATATGTCTAAAAATTTATTACGGTTTAATTTTCCACTTTGCACACGCATGCGTTCATTTCTTGAACTGCTGGATGGCTTGCGTTGTCTTGAATATGCACGACAGCACCATCAACATTTTGCCTGGTTGCAGGCTGCGGCAGATGTACGCTTATCGCTGGTAGGTAATGTCGGGAACAGACAAGCGCTGCCTGAATTGCAGTCTCTTTTGGGCTCATTACGTACACACCTGAACCAGCTGGCAGCTGAAAACCTGCGATTTCGGAAAGAAATTCTTGAAGCCTGTGAAATAATTTCTGAACATGAGGAAATAGTGCGTACAGGGTTTCCAACGCTGATTCGCTTCCTTGAGCAGGATAGTGTGCTGCAAGCTTGGGGAAATGCTGTTCAGAAACAGGATTGGCTCGGCCATAAACCAGGCTTTCCCAGAATGATGTCAACATTCTGGAATCATCTGAATGTGCAAGACAAGTTGCGAGAGGAAATATTAGAGCTTTATGCCATTGTGATGCATGTCGATGGTATGCTGAATGATTTCGTGCCGTGGAGTGAGCGATGTGCGGTGGAGGGGCTGGATCAAATTTCTCCGCCCAGAGGTGTAGAGCATGGCTTGCTCATTATTGGATTGGATGTGGCATGGGTGCAGCGTGGCATTACACCGGACTTTGCCGGTAATAAACTGGCGATTCGCGGGTGTTTTCATCAATGGAATGTGGGAGCACCTCGAACACTGTTAAAAGAAGATATTAATTATTCGATGATGCTGGTGCCGATTGTATGAGTGAAATAAAATTTCATTGCCCGGTTTGCAGGAAGGACGTTAAACGTCAGGAGAGCACATTCCCATTTTGCTCTGACCGCTGCCGGATTATAGATCTGGGTCGCTGGGCGGACGGTTCCTACGCCGTTGCAGGAGAATCTGTTTCTATTGATCTGGCAGATGATGCGGCCGACTCGGATATGTCACCGTATTAACATGCAGGATCAGGATATTACACAATCTTCTGAAATGTCGCGTTATTCATATCTGTTCCTGAGTCTGATGCTCGCGTTTCCGGTATTTTTATGGCCGCTTTGGCTAGTGATTGGGTTTACACCAGAATTTGGCGTCGACATTGTGGAGTATTGGTTGATTGCATCCGGAATTGTTCTGGTTTCTGCTGCTGTAGCAGATTCGGTGTTGACGGGCACAAGTAGTACGTTTTCCAGTGTCGGCAATGGCGCATGGATATTGCTAGCAACTTCTGTGTTTGCTTATGTTCTCAGGCACCATGAAAGTGCCTGGCTGCTGGCTGCGGTGTTTGCTCTTCATGCAGGTCGGTCCGCTTATATGATATGGCAGGGTAAACCGTGCTGGTGGTCATGGATGGCCTGGAGCAGGGATGTGTTGTTGGCGCTGGTGATGTTTGTCTGGTTGAGCTTGTGGCCTGTTGTCATTTAACAAGGAATCGGCTTCCTTAGCGTAACAGCGATGTTTTTTCGGCCCATTCGCACTCTTCCTGAACAGGACATTCAGGGCATCTGGGCTTACGAGCGATACACGTGTAGCGGCCATGCAGAATAAGCCAGTGATGGGCATGTAGCAGATAAGCTTTTGGTACCACCTGCATAAGTCGCCGTTCAACCTCCAGAGGTGTTTTTCCGGGGGCCAGCCCGGTTCGATTACCGACTCTGAAAATATGCGTGTCGACGGCAATGGTCGGCTCGCCAAAGAGGATGTTCAACAGCACATTGGCTGTTTTTCGTCCGACGCCGGGTAAAGCTTCCAGTGCTTTCCTGTCTCGTGGCACCTCACCGTCATGTTGTTCGGCTAGGATGCATGAAGCGTGATACAGGTGTCTGGCTTTACTGTTGTAAAGTCCCAGCGATGAGATGTAGGGCTTGATGCCATCCTCGCCAAGTTCCGTCATGCGTCTGGCTGTGGGAGCTGTTCGGAATAGCTCTTTTGTGGCTTTATTGACACCAGCATCTGTCGATTGAGCTGATAACATAACAGCGACGAGTAACTGGAACGGCGACTGATAATGTAATTCAGTTTCAGGTTCAGGGTTCAACGAGGCAAGGTGTGAAAAAAGGCGTTCGATGGCGTCCTGTTGCATGGCGTTTAAAGCCTGTTTAGCAGTTATTCGCTGACCTCATTGAGGGTGAGTTTAACTTCTCTGTTTTCAAGCTCGCCGACCGGGTTGATGGAAGGCTCGACCACAATAATTGTGCTTGCGTCAATGCTGGTGACCTGACCGTTGTTTCTACCCATATAACGGCCGACACGCACAAAATAGCCTTTTCCGACGGGATCTTCGACCATCGCAACATGTTCATTTCCCTTTTGTAAAATCGCCACAAGTTTGAGCGCAGTGAGGTCGAAGTTTTCGAGAATATCCTTTTCACGACTGGCTTCTATGTCTGCCTGTTCGGCATTCATCCTTTGTAGTCTGGATTGCAGGTTGGTCTGGCGTAAATTCTGCTCCAATGTCAGATGTGAAATAAAAGGATCACGGATCGTTTCAATGTCAATTTCCGGGGCTTTAACTAAATGGGTCATAGCATCTGGCATCACTTCAACCTGAGTAGCTTCTGGCGAAGCAGTTGCAGCGAGCGCGGTGACAGGTAATCCAAGTCCTAAAATGATGGTCGGCAGTAGCATTCGTATATTCACGACAACCTCACAAAAAGCAATTTTATAAAGTAACACAGAAGCAAGATAACAGAACCTTATAAAAAATAAAGTATTCGGCTAAATTTTGGGGATGCTGCACATTTAAGCCAGGGGGCTTCCATGACGTTGCCAAGGCAAATGATCGCGCGATTCGATGGCGACCCGCATGACAATGCCGAGGGCCACAATCATGGTGAGCAAGGCGGAGCCACCATAACTGACAAAAGGTAAGGGCACGCCAACTACGGGAAGGAGCCCTGATACCATGCCGATATTGACAAAAATATAGAGCATGAAAATGCTGGCGATGCCGATGCATAATAGTCCGCTAAAGCGGCTGCTGGCTTGCGAGGCGATGACTAATATCCGCCATAATAATGCCCAGTAGAGCAGTAACAGAATACTGATGGCTATCAGACCACCTTCCTCAGCCAAAATGGCAAAAATGAAATCGGTATGCTGCTCTGGTAAAAAATGTAAGCGGCCCTGCGTACCCTGAAGAAAGCCTTTGCCGAACAGGCCACCTGAGCCGATAGCGATTGAAGATTGGATGACATGATAACCTGATCCTAAAGGGTCGGATTGCGGGTCAATAAAGGTGAGAACACGTTGTTTCTGATAGTCATGCATGGTCTGCCAAAGCCCGAACAGAACAACAGGACTGGCGCCAAAAGCGGCCAAAAGCCAGCGCCATTGAAAACCGGCAGCAACAACCAAAGCCGCTGCCGCCATGAGCAACACCAGCGTGGTTCCAAGATCCGGCTGTATAGCAATCAGGCCAGCTGGTATTCCAGCTAATACAACAGCCATAAACACGTTCTGCCATTGAACAGCTTCACGTGTTGCAAACCAGAAAGACAGCATGAGAATCAAAGACCATTTCATTAACTCTGATGGCTGAAAATTGACAACTCCCAGGTCCAGCCATCTACGGGCTCCCATGTGGACATCACCTATGACGGGCACCAGAGCCAGACAGAGTACCGACACCAGATAAGTGGGCCATGCAAGCAAGCCCAAAACACGCAGGGGAATAAAGCAGACAAAAGAGAAGGCCAGAAGGCCGACACTCCAGAAAACCAGTTGTTTATACCAGATTGCAAAATCACCGTGGTACACAGCTGCATAAAGTGTCGTCAGCCCGACACCGAATAAAGCGAGTAATATCAGCAATAAGGGGTAATCAAGTCGGCGTAAGAGTGAAAATATCACTGTTCGGACTCTCTGGCGGCTAAAATTTCAATGACCGCTTTTGCGACCGGAGCAGCAGCGCTGCCGCCATGTCCACCGTGCTCGACAAATATGGCAAAGGCAATCTTAGGATGGTCAAACGGGGCAAATCCCATAAACCATGCATGATCTTTGTGGATGTTCTTTTCTGGGATGCGGGTGTTTTTTTCAGTGGCATCTTCTGCCATCATGATGACTTGAGCGGTTCCCGTTTTGCCAGCCACAGTCCATGGCGTATGTCTTAACGGATTATAAGCGGTGCCATGAATTTCGCTGGTAACCTCAAACATGCCCTGACGAACAAGCTGCAGGTCATGCTCATTGATGTTGACCTCACGTTCGATTCCTGGAACTTCGCCAAAGAGCAGGTGTGGCTTCAATACGCGCCCTCCATTGGCAATGGCCGCAGCAAAACGCGCCATTTGCAGTGGCGTGACAGTCGTGCTTCCCTGGCCGATGGCGGTAATCATATTAATCCCGCGATACCAGGGGCGTTTGCGACCATTGTGCAGCGTTTGCAAATCTTCACTGAGATGACCTTTGGATTCAGGCGAGAGGATAATGCCGGTCTTCTGACCAAATCCCCATCTGCGTGCTTCGTCCATCATCGGCTCCATACCCAGCTTGTCACCCAGTTCGTAGTAATAGACATCGCAGGATTGCTGAATCGCTGTTTGTAAGTCGACGCGGCCATGGCCACGTTGTTTCCAGCAGCGAATTTGTCTGTCGGCAAGTTCCAGATATCCTTTACATTGCGTGTGTCCATGGGCCAGAGCAAGGTTCTGGCGTAAGCCGGCAAAGCTGGAGATAAGTTTCCAGGTGGATGCAGGCGGGTAAGCAGCTTGTGTTACCCGGTTGAGTAATGGTTTTCTAATGTCATGCAGCCATTCATTCCATTGTTGCTGTTCCAGGCCGAGGGTAAATTGATTGGTGTCATAGCCGGGTTTGCTCAGAAGCGTTAGGATCTGTCCGGTATTTACATCCATAACTACAACAGCGCCTGTACGCTCGCCAAGTGCATCTGAAGCGGCTTGTTGAACTTCGACGTCGAGGCTGAGTGTCAGGCTTTCGCCCATTTCAGGCGGGGTCTGTGCTAACACGGCGATGCGTCGACCATGTGCATCCACTTCCTCCTGCTGCGAACCGGGCTTGCCATGTAAACGTTGCTCAAAGGCTCGTTCCAAGCCACTTCGACCTACGTATTCATTACGCAAATACCCTTTTTCGATGTCGGCGTCGCGCACAATGGCAAGATAGCCCAGAACATGTGATGTTAACTCAGCAAAAGGATAGAAACGGTGGGTACCTGCTTTCACATTAATGCCCGGATGACGGTGTAGCCTTGCCGATAATTCTGCAACCCTTTGCCAGGGTAATTTGTCTTCCAGCAAGAAGGGTCTGTCTTTTCTGGAATGTTCAACAGTTTTAATCATGCGCTGTGTTTTTTTATCACTCCAGCCAATCAGAGCAGACAAGGCAGTTAGTTCCGAGGCAATGTCATCAACACGTTCCGGAATGATTTCGATGCGATAAGAGACGTTGTTGACGGCCAGGCCGAGGCCACGGCGATCTGTGATAATGCCACGTGTGGGGAGTATAGGCACAATATTCAGGCGATTCATATCCGACTGTAAAACAAGTTGGTCATGTTGAATCCATTGCAGGTTGGTGATACGTGCCAGCAGAAAGGCAAGCAGAATAAACGTGCCGATTTTAAGCACGAGTATTCTGACGTCATAGCGAGCACGAATTTCAAGCTGATTCAAGGCGCACCTGCGTCATCAAGTACCACGCGCAAAAGCTTAGGAGCCAGGTCAGCACCCAGGCTTCAGCGGGCCAGTTTAACCATAGCATCGGAACGGTGACGAAGGTTAAAATCGCAGTACGTTGCGGTACAGCCGGGCCAAGTTGGGCATCTGACCAGATTAATAGTAGTGGAGCCAGAACCATCCATGGGAAAATGGCAAGGCCGTTCCAGAACAAAGCGAAATCGTGAATGAGGATCATTGGAAGTACCCAGCGCCAGTGTTGCCGATGCGCCAGTATAGCCGCAAGCAAGAACGCCAGTGCCCAGTCCGGTTGCATGATAGATGAAGCAAAACTAAGATTGAAAATGATGCCAATGACAGCCAACAGCAGTGTTAGTGGAATCATCATGGCTTCACAGAAAGCCTGGTCAGGCCATTTTCGTCGGCAGCTTCTGTTTGCTCAGAGGTGCGACTGGCGATAGCGAGCCAACGCTCTCGCTGCCAGTGAGATGTGGGCTCAGCTTCAACTTTAGCAAATACTTCCCCCGGGATGGGGGTGATTCGCGTGATTCGTGCGACCGGAATTCCAGATGGGAAAAGCCCTCCAGCACCACTGGTTTGCAGAATGGAATCCAGCGGAGGAGCCTCATTGATGGGAACAAAATCCACCAGAAGATGATTGCCCTGACCGCGCACCAGCGCTGCCAGCGATGAATCAGGGAGTGTCACGGGCACGGCAATGGATGCGTCAAGTATGGTCCGCACAGCCGCCGAATGGGCATTGGCTATATCAACCAGGCCAACCAGACCTTCGCGTGAAACAACAACGCTGTCAGGCACAGCATGGTTGGTTTGCAGGATCAAATGCTGACTCTTCTTATCTGGACTTCGACCCAGAACCTGAGCTGTATGCCAATGATAGCCCTGAACATTCGCCAGCTTGAGTAAGCTGCGTAATTGCATGTTTTCATCTTTCAGGTTTTGGGTTTGCTGAATCAAAGCGGCCTGTTGCTCAAGTTGGCGTTGCGCTTCAATCAATTGGGATTGCAGCAATGCATTGTCGACAAACCATAAGCGGGCAGCTTCCCACCAGTTGGCCGGAGTTTGTAAGGTGCTGATCAGGGGCGCTAATCCAAGGTTGATTTGCTGACCCATAGGTAGCCCCCTGAATGCTGTCAGTGTGAAAATGATCAGCGCAACGACGGCCACAACCCGAGGAAGAAAAAAACGGGGTATCACAGATTAAGCCGCGAAACAGACCAGCTCGATGGGGTGATGCTTATGCATGCCGGGCAATCCGCCGGTTTCAATGATTTTAATTTTCGAACAGGACGCCCTGCATTCGATCCAGCTCTTCCAGTACACGGCCACTTCCGAGGACCACGCAATCCAGCGGATTGTCGGCTACAGTGACAGGTAAGCCCGTTTCTTCGCGTAGCAGTTGATCCAGGCCGACCAGCAATGCGCCTCCACCTGTCAGAACAATACCCTGATCAACAATGTCAGCTGACAGCTCTGGCGGGGTGCGTTCAAGACAAACTTTGACGCCGTCAACTATGGCGCTGACAGGCTCAGTCAGAGCTTCGAGAATTTCGGAATCGTCCAGTTCCAGGTTTTTCGGAACGCCATTGATTAAATCGCGCCCTTTAACTTCCATCACACGACGTTCATCCTGTGGATAGGCGCTGCCCAGTTGCATTTTAATTTTCTCAGCTGTCGACGAACCAATGAGCAGGCTGTATTTGCGACGCAGATGATTGATGATGGCTTCATCCATTTTATCACCACCGACGCGTACGGAGCGTGAATAGACAATCCCACCATAGCTGATAACGGCGATTTCTGAGGTGCCGCCACCAATATCAACAACCATTGAGCCGGAGGCTTCGGTGACAGGTAAATTTGCGCCGATGGCAGCAGCCATCGGTTCTTCAATCAGGAAAACACTACGTGCCCCTGCCGATAATGCCGACTCACGGATGGCACGTCGCTCAACCGGTGTCGAGCCGTAGGGTACGCAAATGACAATGCGCGGAGCTATACCCCATGCGCGCTTGTGAACTTTACGAATAAATTGTTTCAGCATTGCTTCAGTCACAACGAAATCAGCAATCACTCCGTCTTTGAGGGGACGTATGGTAGCGATCGAGTCAGGCGTACGCCCAAGCATGCGTTTGGCATCATGACCAACGGCCAGTACGACGTTGTTATCCTGTCCGTTGTAGCCGGTTTTTACCGCTACAACCGATGGCTCATTTAAAACCACGCCCTCGCCGCGAACATAAATCAGCGTATTGGCTGTACCTAAATCAATAGAAATGTCGCGAGAAAAAAAGCCGAAGAACTTTTGCAGCATGGAATACCCTATACCCGATCTAATTTACGATGCAAAAAACCAGAGAGATGGAAATGCAGACGCAGAGAAAAGCGGAGGATAGTGATAGCAGGCTTGCAGGTAAAGGGATTCACATGTTTTTGAGGCGTACGCTTGCTAAAGAGGGCTATGAATGGGTGGGCAAGAGTCGTTAACCGAGCATGATGCCAGATTGCTGATCCTGCTGAATTAGCCCGATGGAATAATTTCCGTATGTTTCGAGGACCTGAGTAACATGGCAATGAATGCCGCCTTTGCCATCGATATATTGAACAAAACGCATGCCTTCGTTAATAATGGCTTCCGGAAACCATATTTTATTAGGATTATTTTGTTCAACCAGAAGGTGCCAGGAGCGCGAATTAACCTTATCGCTACGGCCAAGGATAGCGCCGCGCCGAGCTTCACAGGCCAGCTCGAAAAACTCGATACCTAATCGCCATTCACCATGCTTGATTTCACGTATCCAGCGAATATGTCCGATGTTGGGGCCGTAACTTTTTTTCCCAACCCAGGTCAGGCTTACCAGATGACCGATCTGAAAGGCAGGAATGTCGGTGCTCAAAAGTTCAACTGAAACACCTTTTTGGCTAAGGTTGACTAGTGACCAGCGGGCATTTTTTTCGCTGCTGCTGAGCCCGTCTTCGCTGATAAATGAGCCGCGCCGGTTGATGCGGGCAAAAGCTTTTCCGGCATCTGCGCTAATCAGCAGGGATGCACCGGGGACGAAGGCGCGACCGCCGGAGCGGGTACGTTTTTGCAGGGAGTACATGATGGCATTTACCCCCTGAATAACGTCATGGCACTGTTTTTCAGTGTGTAAGTCATCTTTTTGCTTTTCCGGATGATGATAGACATTCAGAGCCCGGTCAAAATCCTGTTTTATTTTTTTGAGGAATATACTGATCGGCATCACGATTAAGTCGCTCTCTGCCTCTGCTGGCAGCGTTATTGCCTTGTAAGGCTTTGATCCGGGCAGGGCTAAATTCGTGACTAAAAAAATACTATCAGTCGCTTCGGGCAAAGGTTCGCCTTTGCGCACTAGCTGTGGTTTGATGTATTTACAATAGTTGCTTATTTCCTGTTCCATAATGTTGCGAATGTCCGGTGGTTTGGAGTAACAGTCCATACAGCGTAATAACTCATAATGCGATATAACTTTCCACAAGCGCTTTTCGAGCTCTCGATCATCGGCTAAAGGTGTTACCACGAGTCCCAGGCGAGCCATGTCGAGTACTTGCCTGACTGTCATGATGGAAGGGTTGTGATATTTCTCCAGCATAGTGCTTAGTAAATCAAGAGCTAATTCCAGTGAGGAGCAGATCATTTCGACCAGAACAGGGTAATAAGCTTGTTTTTTGCGTGCGGCATCCTGAACCATTTCTATGCCCAGCTTGTGTGAATTCATAACGCTGGTCATAATGGAATCATCAAACAGATACAGGTGACTTTCGATGCACTCAAGTACCTCAAGACGAAACTTAAGAGGAATCAATGGATTGGCATTCAGGCGTTTTAAATAGGCTTTTATTTCAAGTTTGATGATTTCTGTTTCTTTTGGTCTGGGAGCCAACGCGTGCTCTTTAAGCCGTTTCTGGATATTGCTAAAGGGTAATTTAAGACTGTCGGTCAGTAGCTCGATCTTTCCCAGCTCCAACTTCTGAGGGTGAAGGCGAAGATCCCGGTCCAGCTCGAAGGACACGGTTTCCATCATCTTTTTGATATCAATGTCACTCATTTTCTTCATTAACAAACTACCTCAGCCTTTGTGGGACCATATATATAATAATCACACGTTGCAAATACTGAACTCAATTTTCCTGCTGTGATAGATGTGCTTTATTTATGAAAGGCTATGGGTGAGAGAAGAAAAATGCGACAATTTTAAAATGCCGGTTAACATGGGCTTTATGTTAGCACGTTTGCATAGTGCATCCATTCGTGGTTTGGATGCCGAACCGGTTGATGTTGAAGTGGATTTGTCGAGAGGACTTCCTGCCTGGAGCATGGTTGGCTTGCCTGAAGCTGCTGTGCGTGAAGCTCGCGACAGGGTGCGTTCCGCATTGTTGAACTCGGGCTTTGATTTTCCGCTACGTCGGATTACTGTCAACCTTGCCCCGGCAGACCGGCGCAAAGACGGCTCGTACTTTGATCTGCCCGTTGCTGTAGGCTTATTGCTGGCATCGTCTCAGGTGAGCCTGAGTGAGCAGCATCGTGCAACGCTGCCATTTATCTTCGGAGAACTGGCATTGGATGGAAAACTGAATCCGGTGCAGGGCGTGTTGCCGCTGGTGCTGTTCGCCAGAGCACATGGATTTACCAGCGTAATTTTACCCTATGGCAACGCTGCTGAAGCGTCTGTTGTCGAGGGTGTGCAATTGCTAGCAGTTTCGCATTTATTAGAGGTGGCAGAGCATCTTTCCGGGCGTAAATTGATAGAGCTGTATAAAGAGTCGGAGGATGTTCAGGCTGTTACGCAAGATGTGTTGCCTGATATGGCAGATATACGAGGACAGCAACAGGCCAGGCGAGCCCTGGAAGTGGCTGCTGCAGGCGCCCACCACCTGTTGATGAGTGGGCCGCCGGGTGTGGGTAAGAGTATGCTGGCAGCGCGCTTGCCGGGGATTCTGCCAGCTTTGACGATGTCTGAGCGACTGGAAGTGGCGCGCATTTACAGCGTGTCCGGAGAGGTGCGTCAGACAACATCATCGGCGCCACCGTTTCGTTCGCCGCATCATTCGGCCTCCGATGTGGCGTTGATTGGTGGCGGCAGTATCCCTAAACCGGGCGAAGTGTCCAAATCAACATCAGGAGTTCTTTTTCTCGATGAATTGCCGGAGTTTAAAAGGCAGGTGCTGGAGGTGCTTCGCCAGCCATTGGAAAACGGCAAAGTATCCATTGCCCGGGCTGCTGAAACATTGGAGTTTCCAGCGCGTTTCCAGTTGGTAGCAGCCATGAATCCGTGTCCGTGTGGATATCTGGGCCATCCAACGCGCAATTGCAAATGCTCAGAACAGCAAGTTCGCCGTTATCGGGGACGAATCTCCGGGCCATTGCTGGATCGTTTTGATTTGAATATTCATGTTCCTGTGGTTGAGAAGGAAGAGCTTACCCGCATGCAGGCTGGCGAAAGTTCAAAAGTTATAGCCACTCGCGTGCAATCAGCGCGCCATCGTCAATACAATCGACAGGGTGATGGCATTACTAATGCCCGGCTTAATCCGACGCAATTGGAGAGGTTTGCCAAGCCTGATGCTACGGGGGCAAAGCTATTGGATGCTGCGATGTCGCGGTTTTCGCTTTCAGCGCGAAGTTATCATCGGATTTTGCGCGTGGCGTTGAGTATTGCCGATTTAAGTGGTCGCGATAGCGTCGGAGCAGAGCATATTGCCGAGGCATTGCAGTACCGCAGTGATGTCTACGAATAACAGGAAATCAGGATGAAAAAAGAGATTGAATTACTGGCCCCGGCCGGAACATTGAACAATATGCGCTATGCCTTCGCGTTTGGTGCGGATGCCGTGTATGCCGGACAGCCGCGCTATTCATTACGCGTGCGTAACAACGATTTTCAGCTGGAAAATTTAAAAACCGGCATCGAAGAGGCACATCAGGCTGGCAAAAAGTTTTTTGTCGCCAGTAATCTGTTGCCGCACAACAACAAGCTGAAACGCTATCTGGAACATATGCAGCCCGTGATTGAGATGCAGCCGGATGCATTGATTATGGCTGATCCTGGCTTGATTGCGATGGTGCGCGAAAAGTGGCCGGAGATGCCGGTTCATTTGTCGGTGCAAGCTAATACCATGAACTGGCAAGCGGTAAAATTCTGGCAGTCAGTGGGTATTTCCAGAGTGATTCTGTCGCGCGAGCTATCACTGGATGAAGTCGAGGAAATCCGCCAGCAATGCCCGGACATGGAAATTGAAGTGTTTGTTCACGGTGCGCTTTGCATCGCCTATTCCGGCCGGTGTTTACTTTCGGGATATTTTAATCATCGAGATGCCAATCAGGGAACCTGCACCAATGCCTGTCGATGGGAATATGGTATGGATAAGGCCGCAGAAGACATCTCTGGTGACGTCATTCCGATTCAGGTGCTGGACGGATTGAATGCGCAGCCATTTTCGGATTGTGGTGATGTTGAGCGACATCCTCTGGCTGATCTGGTGTATACACTGACCGAGCCCAACCGTCCGGAAGAACAGATGCCGATCTTTGAAGATGAGCAGGGCACTTATATCATGAATTCGAAGGATTTACGGGCGGTTCAGCATGTCGAACGGCTGGTGAATATTGGCGTGGATTCATTGAAAATCGAAGGTCGAACTAAGTCACACTATTATGTTTCCCGTACGGCGCAGGTTTACCGTAAGGCCATAGATGATGCGTTGGCAGGCAAATCCTTTGATGCAACGCTGATGCGTCAACTGGATTCACTCGCCAACCGTGGTTATACCGATGGCTTTTATACACGTAAACGGGCCTCGGCCAGTCAGAATTATGAGACCGGCAATTCTACTTTCGAAGTGCAACGTTTTGTCGGAGAAATCACAGCCTATGATGCTGCCAGCGGCTTGGCGGAAGTGGTGGTGAAAAACAAGTTCAGCGTTGGCGATTCGGTTGAGCTCATTGTGCCCTCCGGCAATGTCACTTTTACTGTGAAGTCGATCAACAATGCCCGTTATGGCAATCCTATGGATGTTGCTCCGGGCAGTGGTCATGTGGTGAAAATCCCTGTGCCATGTGATCCCGGCAGGTTTGGTTTGCTTGCTGTCAATTTATCATCCAAGTCTGCATCACCTGAAATTTCGGTGACGCAGCATCCGGTCGAATGAAGGTATCACTGATCTGGGCAATGGATGAGCAGGGGCTGATCGGCAATGAAAACCGGTTGCCCTGGAAGTTGCCCGCCGATATGAGCTGGTTCAGAGAGCATACGCTTGGTAAAGCAATTTTGATGGGCCGAAAAACTTTTGATTCTATTGGTAAGCCTTTACCGAAGCGGGATAATTTCATCCTCACAAGGCAGACAGACTTGCACGTCGATGGCTGCACGGTGGTGAATAATCTTGATGAGCTTCTGCTTATGGCGGCTGGCTCGCCACAAGACGAAGAGCTGATGGTGATCGGAGGAGGCGAAATTTATCGCCTTTGCCTGCTATACGCTTCAAAGCTGTATGTGACCCGGATTCATGAAGCATTTGCAGGTGATGCATGGTTTCCGGAGGTTGACTGGTCAGACTGGCAATTGTCGTTTTCTGAGGATCATGCAGCTGATGCAGACAATCAACATGCATACAGCTTTATGATCTATCAACGCATAACATCCTCTCCGAACCAGTAGTGCACTTGTATATGCTGGAATATGAATCGATTTTCCGGCTGGCATCGTTTGTGCTGATCTTTGTGCTAATGGCGATCCTGCAAAGATGGAGACCCAGACGCGAGATGTTACTGGGTTTGCACAGATGGCCAGCCAATCTCGGTGTTGTGCTATTGGATACGCTTGCCGTTCGCTTGTTATTTGCGGTGTTGCAATATCTGGCACTGCCGGCCGGGGCGATTGCTGTGGCGCTTTGGGCACAGTCATATCATATCGGTATTTTGAATATGTTGATGCTGCCGGCCGTTGTGCATGTATTGATAGCTATAATACTTCTGGATCTGGCAATTTATCTGCAACACAGGGTTTTTCATGCTCTGCCCGTGTTATGGCGTTTGCATCGGGTGCACCATTCTGATCTGGAGTTTGATGTCACTACGGCAGTGCGTTTTCATCCGCTGGAAATTCTTTTGTCGATGTTGATAAAAATGGCTGTTGTAGTGCTGCTGGGTGCTCCGGCCGTGGCGGTGTTGTTGTTTGAGGTGATCCTTAATGGCATGGCTATGTTTAACCATGCCAATTTCCGCCTGCCAATCAAATTGGATGGGTGGTTACGTCGACTGCTCGTTACGCCGGATGTGCATCGCATTCACCACTCTACGCTGAATCATGAGCTGAACAGCAATTTCGGCTTTAATTTAATTGTATGGGACCGGCTTTTTGGTACCTGTCGTGCGAACCCGGAACTGGGACATACATCCATGTCTATTGGTCTGGAAGGATGGCAACAATCACCTACGCATCATCTGGGGTGGATGTTACGTTTGCCCTGGTTAAAAAAATAGATACAGCCGCTTCAGCCTTATTTTTTGATCGAAATCAATTGCGGTGCATGAGCTTTGTTGCTGCTGATGTATTCAATGCTGATGCCTGGGAAGTGTGCTTTCAGGGTAGAGCTCCATGCCATGACAGCATTGGCTTCATCGCTTCCGCCCTGATGGCCGGGATAAACCATGATACTGAGCGTGCCATTGGGTGTCAGAGCCAGCAGCGAAGCTTCCAGCGCCTGCAAGGTGGATTCGGCGTGCGTGATCACTGACTTATCTGATCCGGGCAAGTATCCAAGATTGAACATGATGACTGAAACACGGCCGATGTGTTCGAGTGCCAGATGCTGTAAAAGATCGGCATGGCTATGCTGTACAAACTGTACCGGAGCTATATTTCCGTCTGAATGCGCCAGCTGTTCAATGGCCTTTTGTGCATTGGCAATGGCTTGAGGTTGAATGTCAAAAGCATATACATATCCGTCCGGGCCGGCTTGGCGAGCTAGAAATGCCGTGTCGTGTCCATTGCCAGCCGTTGCATCAACGGCAATGCAGCCGGGTTTGAGGATTACGGAGAGTCGTTGCTGTGCCTGAGTGGTTAAGGTCACACGGGCAGGGCGCTTGCTGTTTGTAGGCAAAGGCGCAAAGCGTCTGATATCAGCTTGTTCAGGGATCGGGGCATTTTTTGTGATGGCATGGCTGAATGCTTCAGCATACCACGGAACCAGTAACGAGCCGCGCGAGCCAAAGCCATTGAAAATGCCCAGCATCGTGTGCGCCGGATGCCAACCGATGAATGGATGTTTATCGCGTGAGCCGGGGCGAATGCCTGCCTGGTGCATGGTTACCTGCCCGTCGCGTATTCCGGGAAACCAGCTTATAACAGCTTTTAAAAGCATGGATTTTACATCCTCGGATATGCTCAGGCTGTGCGACTTAGGTTCATAGCTTGCACCAATTTTGCAGGTATGGGCATCGGTGGGAAGCAACCAGTGGCCAGAGTGAAGCATAAAAGAAGGCAGAGGGGTTTTGCGCTGCAGGGTTAGAATTTCACCTTTGGCGGCTTGCATGGGAAGCCAGTTAAACCAGGGGTTTTCCTGCATAAGGTAACCTTCGCAAAAAATCAGTTTGCGGGCTTTGATATTATTCCAACTGACGGGATGCGTCTGCTTATCAGTGATTTGGATGTCAGCATAATTAACAGATGCTTCAACATACACATGTTGCTTGCGAAAATAGCTGCGCAGTGCATCCAGTAAGGGGTTCATGCGCAAATATCCGGTGTGTTGCTGTAGCCAGATTTGCTGCTTTTCATTAAAGCAGAGCTCCTGGCGAACAGGGTTCTCGGTGGGTAAAGCTTGCAGGAAGGGCAAATAAGCGGGGTCATTCAGGCGCTGAAAATATGATTTGCTTTCGGCTGTATTGCGCGCCAGACGAATCATTGGTTTGGCGATGTAGAAATCTTCACCAAAAGCTTGAGCCAGATCCCGGTAGAGTTTTCTGGCGGCGGATTGGAAATCTTCAATATTATTTTGCAACACCAACCGCTGACCGGTAACAGGGTTAACGACACCAGCAGCAACACGGGAAGCAGAATGTTTTGTCGGATCATGGATGACTGCTATACGTTGTTCTTTTTTTGTAAGGCTCCACGCCAGCAAGCTGCCTGCAATACCCTGCCCAACAATAATAGTATCGACATCTTGAATATTTCCCATGTCGTAACGATAGATGGGTTTCTCTGGCATGGCTACTTACCTTCAGTGGTAAGCCTATGAATCTCCGATAGGGTTACCCGATGCCAGAATCACTCCACGCAATACGATTGTTTTACGCCGCTTATTTTGCGGCGATGGGGCTTATATTGCCGTATTTTCCGGTGTACTTGTCCTCTCTTGGTTTAAGCGCTGCCATGGTTGGCGTTGTTGCAGGATTGTTGACGCTGGCTAAATTGATTGCGCCGCCATTTGCCGGGCTTTGGTTGGACAAAAAGCAGTTACCTGTAGGTGGTTTTATTGCCGTTGCATCTCTTGCAGCAGCGATATGTATGGCTACCACAGGCTGGCTGTCATCATCCATTGTGGCGCTGGCGATAGGCGTATTTGTGTTTGGGATGCTTTATGCAGCGATTTTGCCTTTGGCGGACAGCATTTCGATTCATTTGTCTGAAATGGAATTGTCCGATTACGGGCGTTTGCGTGTATGGGGCTCGTTGGGTTTTATTGCGGCTTCCGGACTTGGTGGATGGATACTTGCGCCACTACAGATCGGATTGTTTCCTTTTTTACTGGCCGGGTTGATGTTGTTCATGGCCATGGCAGGAAAGTGGTTTCCTGCCATGGCAGCACCTTCTTCCGAGGAGGTTACTTATGCTTTTGATCTGAGATTGTATGGCTTATTTGTTCTGGCATTTCTGATGCAGGCTTCTCACGGTGCATATTACGGATTCTTTAGCCTTTACCTGCTGGATCATGGATTTGTGGGTTGGCAAGTTGGCGGGCTTTGGGTGATTGGAGTTCTGGCAGAAGTCGTGCTGATGTGGATGGCATCAGCTTGGGTTCAGAAGGCGCTTTTTATACCGGTGATGTCCGCCTGTCTGATATTGGCTTCTTTGCGATGGCTTGGGCTTGCGATGAGTACGGAGCTGTTTGTGCTGGTGGCCCTCCAGTTGCTTCATGCGGCTAGCTTTGCGGCATTTCATATTTCAGCCGTTACACATGTGCGAAAGTGGGCACCAGCGAATCGGCATGCTTCTGCTCAAGGTTGGTACTCAGCAGCTGGATTTGGCTTGGGAAGCACCGTTGGCATTATGGGATGTGGGATTATTGTCCAGACTGCCGGATTTTCTGCGGCATTTCTGGTTTGTGCTGTTATCGCACTGTGCGGTCTTATTCCTTTGAAATGGATGGTAAAGACTTCCGACTAAAATTCAGCATCAAAAAAGTTCCCTGCTGATTTTTCTTCAGTGGATGTGTCCGTTTCAGTTGGGGCTGTGCCCTGCTTGAAAGACTCCATTAAAGTGTTTTTTGTGTCGGGGCCAGCCAATTTCCCTGTTTTCCGATCAATCATAACCCATTCTATATCGACTGGAGCTACAAAATTCGAGGTGGCTTTGCCTGTGTGAAAGGCCTGCATGGCTTGAAGCCATGTGGGTAATGCTGCGCGAGCCCCTGTTTCCTGTCGGCCCATAGGTTGTGAATTGTCACGGCCTGTCCAAACACCGGTCAGAATTTGTGGCGTGAATCCCATAAACCAGGCATCTACCTGATTGTTGGTGGTGCCGGTTTTCCCTGCTGCCGGGCGATTGAGTGCACGGGCACGTTGCCCTGTACCATTCTGGATGACGCCCTGCATCATGTTTTCAGTCAGAAATGCGGCAGAAGGCTCTAGCACTTGTCTGGCCGGCTGCATGGATGTGCCGACGGCAAGTACCGGAGAGGCATGGCAGGTTTGGCAACGATGGCCGGCAACGCTGCGGTGAACGCTGGTGCCGGTGCGATCCTGCACTTGTTCGATCAGTACAGGTTTCCATAAGCGGCCCTGATCGGCCAGCGGGATATAGGCTTCGGTTAATTGCTCCAAAGTCACTTCAGTTGCTCCTAAAGCCAAAGAGAGATGATTAGGAAACTCGTGGTCAAACGGAAAATCGCGCAATTTATCAGTGAAGGTGCGAATGCCGAGATCTTGCAGTAATTTAATGGAAGATAAGTTGCGGGAGTGCTCCAGAGCATTGCGTAGTGTAACGGGGCCGGCAAATTTATTTTTATAATTTTCTGGTCGCCAGAAGCTATCGGTGTTGCCGTTGTCGAAGACCAGAGGTGTATCCATTACAATAGAAGCAGGGGTGAAATTGTTTTCCATGGCGGTAGCATAAAGCAAAGGCTTGAATGCTGATCCCGGCTGACGTTTCGCCTGAGTGATTCGATCAAAGCCACCAAAGCTGAACTGGTAACCACCAACACGTGCTAATACTGTTCCGCGTTCAAGGTCGATGGCATAGAGAGAAGATTCAATGGAGGGTTGCTGGCTCAGGCGCACGCCTTGTTTGCCATCGCCTTGAAGCCACACTTGATCCCCGACCAGCCAACGTCTGGGGTGCTGCTTTTGCATATCCGTCATCTCATCCGTGTAAGCTTCCCATTGCCAGGTTGGTTTGCTTATCAGCCATTGATGTTGGCCATCATTGACTTGTAGCTCACCTGCCGGAGTGATTTTTTCAATCACTGCTGGAATGATGGTTTCTTCTGTAGGCGGTGAGGAGAAGTCGCTTCGCCAGGTTTTATACATTTGACTCCAGGTTTTTTCGGGGTGATTCTCGGGGATGCGGAAAAATTGTCGTTGTTCAACTTCCAAAACACCTTTTCTGATCGCCGAGACGGCAGATGTTTCAGCCTCGCCATTGTAAGGAACTACAATGGTAAGCCCTTGATTGCGTAATGTTTTCAAGCCATAAGTATGGACCAGTTGCTGGTGAACTTCATGGCCGTAGGCATCTTCGAGCTTGTTAGGATAAAGGGGTTTGACTTCAATGGGGTCATCCAGTGCGGCACGCACATCATTGGCTGAGGCAAAACCACTTCTTTCCATTAAATACAACACAGTATTCCGACGTTTTTTTGCTATCTCTGTATCCAGGTGCGGTGCATATTTTCCGGGAGCTTTAGGTAATCCGGCAAGCATGGCGCATTCAGCCAGGGTCAATTCATCAAGCGTTTTTCCGTAGTATCTCCAGGCAGCGGATGCAACGCCATACGCACCTCGGCCGAGATAAATTTGATTTAAATATAAATAAAGAATGTCATCTTTGGAAAATTGCTGTTCAATGCGGTAGGAAAGAATGGCCTCCTTGATTTTTCGGCTGAGTTTTTTCTCCGAGGAAAGTAGAAAGTTCTTAGCAACCTGTTGGGTGATGGTACTACCACCCTGTACCGTATGCCCGGCTTTGAGGTTGGCAAGTGCTGCCGATAATACGCGAGCTGGGTTGATGCCGGGGTGTTCATAAAATTGCTGGTCTTCAGCGGCGAGAAAGGCATTGCTGACTTTTTTTGGGATACGTGAAAAAGGTGTCAGGATACGATGTTCATCGGCATACTCTGCTAGTAATTCACCTTGATCTGAATAGACGCGAGTTACTAATGGTGGCTGATAAGTAGCTAAGGAAGCTAATGTCGGAAGCTTGCTAGAGTAATAAAAATAGCCTAATGTGACGATAATCACAGAAACTAAAATAAACAGAAGGGATGATTTTGCCATGAATATAAGTGCGCGCATTGTTCGAAGCCTAAGCGTAAAGCGGCATGGCATGCAAGACTCTCAGGTTGAAAGTTCCGAGAGGGGCTTTTCTCTGCTTGAATTGATGGTCGTTATTGCCATATTGGGTGTCTTGGCTTCCATTGCTTTTCCGGCATATCAAACTTGGTCAGAGCACAGCGCGGTTAATAATGCCAATTCAACGTTAATGAATAAATTGAAGCAGGCTCGAAATCTGGCTGTCGCAGAAAGTCGTAGTATTACTCTTCAAATTGATCCGGCTGCAAAAAAAATTATTTATGACGTGGATACTACGGGCAACTGTGAGAACTGTACGCAGGAGACAATAACATTGGCGCAATTTTCTCCTCAATTGGAAATAAGAAAGAATCGCACTAATAATCTGACATTTGATAGTCAGGGATCGATTGCAGGGCAAGTAACAACCTTTAAACTTGTTCAAGGAGGTTATTATAAATGTATCTCCGTTAATTTAATCGGCCGTGCTTACATGATAACCCAAGATTCTGATGTGGGCGTGATAAAAACGTGTAAGGGGCTATAGAATGAAGGCTCAACAGGCATCGGGATTCACGCTGACAGAAGTTCTTGTGACCCTTACAGTGATATCAATAGGTATGTTGGCATTAGGTTCATTTTATGTATCCTCTATCAGCCAGGAAGGTATAGCTCAGGAGCGCTTGGCCGCTGTACATATGGCTGAACAGTTAATTGAAGATTGGCAGCAAACTAATAATCCGCCAACACCGGAATGCACCCTGGCACCTAAAGGAAAGGCGCCAGGTCAACTGGTGGTAGGTAAGACGTTGGCGAGTTGCACTCCGAATATTGGTGTGCCTGTGTTATTTGATATTTTCATTAATGAGGTGGACGCAAAAGGTCCTATTCCTCCCGAGCATGCGAATAATCCGAATGCATCAGGGCCTGGCGCTAGCATTCTCGGTCCATTTCTTGAAGATCCAACGAATCCTTCTTCGGCATCAGTAAAGCTCAGGTCTGTGAAGGTGTCATGGATGCATAAAAATGAGTTGCGCAGCGTATTGTTGACGCATATTACCAGAGCGTTGTGATGTCTACTCCTTCTAATCATATGCATCAGTTCGAGAGGGGGTTTACCCTGGTTGAAGTTCTGGTCTCGCTGGTTATTGCGATGATATTGCTGGCTGGAATGGTTTCAGTATTTGTTTCACAAACCAATGTTGCGAATATGATGAACGGGAAAACAGAGGCGATGGGAGATTTGTTCCTTGCTTCACAGATAATGCAGTCGGAATTACGTGGTGCTAAAACGGTTTGCTGGGATAATTCAAAGAAAAGGATTGTCTATCAGCCCATTGATTCCGCTGTTGTTCTCAGTTCTTCCTGTACAGGCCCCGGCAACGACAATGGATCATTTGAGCTTCTAACAGATAAACCGGTGGGCCCAAGGATTTGTTGGGACAGACCATTGGATAATAGCGGATGTCAGGAGTTAATACGGGATATTGCTGTGTCAAAGGCTGTTCCGGGGCTGGATGTTTTGCCAAAAGATAATGGTGACTTAAGGGCGACTCGACAGGTTTCTTTGGCTGCAGAGTATCTCGATAAGGAAAAAAAGATCGCTGATCTGGAATTAAGCTTTAAAATTTGGCCAAGGAATTAGATATGTCATTAGATAAGAGCAATAAGGAACGTGGTTTTGTGTTGGCAACCTCTTTGGTTTTGTTGTCGCTGCTGACAATGCTGTCCATTGCTGTTTATTTTTCAACTCAGGTTTCTCAAAAAACAACGGCATCAGCGGAATCGGCAACCGAGGCATTTTATTATGCAGAAACAGCAGTGAATTATGTGTCGTGGGCTTTGTTGAACGATGCAGAATTTGATAGTTTTATTTATCCTGATGCGGTGGATGCGGATGGCAGGTTCACTTTTTCTGAGCCTGATGTGCGTGGAGCATTGCCTGATCCGGAGCTGGTTGGTGATCGTAAGGAGTGGTTATCCAATATCGGGAATCCAAGCGGTGATGATTCGGTCTCCGGCACATTTGATAACAAGTTAAATTTTGGCCAGTTGATGTACATGGATAATCGCCCTATTGCAGATAGAACGATCAGCTGGCCGAATTCGGCATCACCAGTCTTGTTTAATATCAGTAAGGAATTGCCACGTTATATTCGGCTGGATATTGATGAAAATGGGGATATTACAGTAGCATTGCCACCATACAGTCCAAACTTTCCTCATCATGGAACTGAGAAAGGCGTCGACATTCCTTTGAATGGCGCTGTAGTTTGGTTGACCGCAGGGGATAAACAAAAGGATCGCTATTTGTACCCGGTGGATATGTACGCAGCACCGTTTCTGGATGTATACAGTCATTCCATAGTTGATTCAAATAAGAAAAGGTGGCCGTGGCAAAGGGATGCGTCGGGCAATATACCTGTTGATGCTTCAGGAAATAAAATGTACATCCCTCTGCAGGATGGTCTGGGTCGAGAGTATCCTGATCCGCTGGGAAGCTATTATCAAAATATACCGTGTGATATTCTGGCCATGGAGACGACTTCTTCTCAGATTTTAGCATGTGACGGTACTAGCGGAGAGTGGCTGCAAAGTGGTCAGTATGGATTAGTGGCTTATGCGGTTGGCTTTGTGAATGGCAAAGCCAGGAAAATGATACGCACGGTATTGTTTTTCTAGGTTTGTGATTGAAGTCACGGATTTGCTCTTTCATAGGCGATAGCGTAACGCCTTGACAAGCTCGCAAACCTACTGTTTTATTGGTAGCTACTGCAGTGGGTCGGGATTGAAATAAAGGGAATAAGGAGTTTATGATGATTAGATATTTGTTAACTGCATCATGTGCAATGTTTCTGTTTTTAGGTGTGAATGTTGCGTATGTATCAGATGCAATGGCAGAAAGTAAAAAGGTTGAAGAGCACAAAATTGAAATATGCCATGTGCCACCAGGTAACCCTGAAAACATGAATACCATCAGCATTGATGAGTCTGCATGGTCTGCGTATAAAGCACACGGCGATAAGCTGGGTGAGTGTTCGAAAGACGATAAGGACAAAGCCAGTAAGGATAAGTCTGATAAGGATAAAGCCAGTAAGGAAGGCAATGACACTGCCGCGCCTAAAGGGCCAATGGTTTGTGAGTGTGGCTTGGTCGCTTCAGTAGACGAAGCGGTGAAGCAGGCAAAGACTGATTTGGAAACAGCAGATAAGGATATCGATAAGGCAGATAAGGATATCGAAAAAACCGATAAAGATGCCAAAGATGCCAAAGATGCCAAAGATGAAGAGTATAAAAAGAAAGATTCAGATCACTCTAAGAACACTGCTAAGGCAGACAAAGACGAAAAAGATGCCAAAGATGCCAAAGACAAGGCTTATGCTGACAAAGACAAAGCCTCTAAGGATAAAGACAAAGCCTCTAAGGATAAAGACGTAGCAGAAAGTGATAAGGCTGATGTTCAGGCCAAGGTGGCTGGTTCACCATGTACCTGTGCTAACGGCGCAACTGGTTTCTGGAGCAGTATTGCTGCAACCAGCACTCCAGAAGCTTTCCGCGAAATCAAAGGTAAATAAGCTTTTGTCCTAACGGACAGCTGGTAAAATATAGAATAGCGCCTTCTTCGGAAGGCGCTATTTTTTTATTGGTTTTTTTCATCGCTAAGAGCGAAGCATGTGTGGTGAATCACAGACGAAGTTTGCAGTATTCTAAAAATGGATCGTGCTAATAAATACCCACGATGAGAGGTTCACGTCATGAAGAGCAACATGCCACAGCGCCTATTTCCAACGCTGATGCTACTATCGGGTTTCGCCGGTATTTCCTACGAAATCCTATACGGTCGAATTCTCGGCAATATGATTGGTGATCAGTTTGTGGTATCTGCTGCTATATTGATGACTTTCTTGCTTGGTATTGGTCTGGGTTCAGTGTTTGCACATCGTCTATGGCGTTGGCTCTGGGCGATAGAGGGTGGTATAGGAATATATGGCTTATGGATTACCTTAAGTCAGTCCTGGATTGAAAGTTTTGTGTATTCCGGATCATCTGTTTTCCCTGATCATTTGATGGGAAGTGTGGTTATCTGTGTACTGTTACTGATTGTTCCTGCCTTTCTAATCGGCTGTAGTGTGCCGTTGTTTGCCGGCTATTTCAGCCGTTTACATGCTGACTCCAAATCTTCCTTTTCAAGGGTATACATGGTGTACAATTTAGGGGCGGCATTGACATCGCTTTTGATCGAGTTTTATTTGATTCGCCAGTTTGGTATTCAGGGTGCAGTTATTATGTTTGCAGCAGTTAATCTGCTGATAGCCATAGGGTTGAAGTTTGGTTTTGAAGAAAGTATTGCCAGACAGCAGCCAATAACTTCGGATTTATCTTTGCGACGTTTAATTTTTGCGTTGCCTGCAAAAACTATTTTGGCTCTTGTACTGGCGAGCATTGCATCGGCGATATTTCAGCTGTTTATGGTGAAATATGCTGAGCTTATTTTTGGACCATTTCGAGAGTCATTTGCCTTAGTTTTAGCCTGGGTGCTGCTGGGAATTACACTTGGTTCCTGGTGCGTCAAACGTTTTAGTCTGTCTTTTCAGGTGGTCATGATTATAAACATTGTCAGCCTGATATTCCTAATGCTGGCAGCAGGCTGGATGCCATACCTTTATGCGGCGATATATCCCTTAACAGGGAGTTCATTTGGCATGGTGGTGCTACTCAAAGCTATTGCGCTGGCAATACTGATGATCGTGCCAGCGATGAGTTTTGGGGCAACTGTGCCTGCGTTGTTAACACATAAGGGTGAAGTAGCCCATGAGTCCGGTTCGCTGTTGTTTATCTCATCTCTGGCCAATGTGGCTGGATTCTTGCTGATGGTGTTTCTCTTGCACCGATTTTTGGATTACGGAGTTCAATTATTTACCATTGGATTACTCTCGGTGTTGGCACTGCTTGCCAGTACATCGCATTCGAAAAAGCGATTGGTGGCAATGGCTGGTGCAGTGGCGGTTATGGGCGGTGTGTTGCATAAACAGTGGGATGAAGATCTATTGTATCTCAGCTATACCAATTTCAAGGACTATGAGGATTTGATTGATGCGAGGGAAAATGCGCAATTTCCTGAGCGTTATAAAGGTTATCAGGATGTGTTTTCTATCAACTACATGGATGGCGATCCGTACTTCTTCATCAATGGCTATATCAGTATTCCTTTAAATAACCCGTCGGAAAAAGAGGTTGGTGCACTATCAACTTTGTTTTCGCCACGTCTGGATGATGCGCTGGTGCTAGGGCTCGGCAGCGGGGCTACGGCTTCCTCCGTCGGTTTGTTTTTTGAACATACGGATGTAGTGGAAATAAATCCTGTAGTACGGGAAAATCTATTTAGAATGCGTCAGTGGAATTTTGACATTGAGAATAACGCTAAGGTTGATATCCATGTGGATGATGCTATCCACTATATTCGTGCCGGTGAAAAGCCATATTCATTGATTTTAAACACCGTAACAACCCCTTTATATTTCAGTTCTTCCAAATTATACACCAGTGATTTCTTTGATGACGTGAAGGTACGGCTCAAGGATGACGGTGTGTATGTGACATGGATGGACTCGCGAATTGGTGATGTAGGAGCCGATATCATTTTGCGCTCACTGAAAAATAGTTTTAAATATTGTGCAGCCTTATATGTTAAATCAGCGTACTTTTTGCTCATTGCATCTGATCATCCTTTAACTGCCAAGCAGCAGCAGGAAGTGACAAATCATAAGCTGTTCAAAGAAGCCATGTTCGAAAAACATGAGATTATGAGTAGTTGGTTGCCTTACCATTTGATGACAACGGATGTGTTTGCATTGATAGGTGATACTGAAGGGCCTTTGAATACTTCGGACTCGCCGGTGCTGGAATTTGAGATGGCAAGACTACAGGAAAGTGGAATTCCGAAATTCAAAAGGCGATTGTTGGGGCATTTTGACATCAGTGAAATTGAGCATGCACTACCACAGCACTCGGAATCATTTCCTGCTGATTTTCTTGAGCAGGTCGATTCACGCTTGGGAACCTCTTCAATAGCCAGACGTTGGAATGAGCTGTTAGAAGAGTCGAATAGTCAGACAAAAATAGATTTAAAAGAGCTGGAATATCGTAAGGTCAAAATGGATGTGCGTGGAGAGGTGAAAGACTATCACGCTTATGGCTATCAATTGATGAAGCTGGAGCGCTATGAAGAAGCTTTAACAGTTTTTGAAAAAGTATTACAGAGAGACTCGCAACATGACAATACATTTTATAATATGGGGTCGTGTTATGAATCATTGGGGCAGCTTGACCTTGCTGTGAAGGCATTTCGAAATGAGTTGGAAATAGATCCGGAAGATGCAGATGCTGCTTACAGGAGTGGTCGATTGCTTGTGCAAATGAAGCAATACGATGAAGGATTGATGATGTTGAACCGTTATATTTCTAGTAAGGGAATATCTGTTGGAAGGGTATATTTTTATCGTGCTATGGCAAACTGGGGTAAGGGTAACCGTGATGAGGCAACTGAAGATCTTTCAAAAGCAATCGGGTTGGTAGATGAGGATAGTAAGTTGCTTGAAAGCATGGATATGATTAAGGAAGGATAATGAGATGAAACAAGTTGTTTTTCTTGACATTATTCTTTTAACTAAGCTAACTTGCGTAACTATATGCCAGTGAAACATGAATAAAGGGAGGGCAAGTGAACCTTTTTTCGAAAAAAGATGACAGCCTGATCGCGGTTGATTTGAGCTCAACGGCGATCAAAATGCTTGAGCTCTCGAAGTCGCGTTCTGGTTATGAATTGAAGTCTATGGCTATAGTTCCATTGCCGCGAGATGCTATTGTTGAAAATACAGTTATTGACTCAATGGCTGTATCACAGGCGTTGTTGGATGCAATCGATGTTGCCCGCCCGAGCTCTCGCCGGATTGCATTTGCCATCTCCGGAAACTCTGTGATTATTAAAACTGCACAAGTTGCTAACATGTCTGAGTTCGAGTTTGAATCCGAAGTTGAGTTTGAAGCAGACCAGCATGTTCCTTACGATATTGATGATGTTTACCTGGACTTTCAGATTCTTGGCCCGACTAAAGAGGATCCGGAGATGATGGATGTGGTTTTAGTGGCCTGTAAGCGAGAGGTGGTTGATGATTATCAGCTGGTGATGGGCGAGGCTGGTCTGGAAACAACATGCGTTGATTGCGCCGTTTTTGCTCTTGAAAATGCTTCTGAGCTTATGGGAACTACAGAAGTTGATATGGTCGAAAGCTTTGAGGAAGAGGCGGAATACGCAGTTGCACTCATCAATATTGGTGCCAACCTTATCAATATCAACATTCTTAAAAATGGAAGAATGGCTTTTGTGCGAGACCAGTTTTATGGTGGAGTAAATCTCACAGAAGAGATTCAAAAGGAACATGTGATTGGTTTTCAGGCCGCAGAAGATATGAAAATCAAGCGGTTTCAAGAGATTAGTTCTGAGGCTGTTGAGCGCTTCTATATGGGCTTAACATCAGAGATTGTCCGCTCGCTGGATTTCTATGCTGCAAATAATGCTGAATCACCCGTGCAGGCGCTTTATTTATCCGGTGGCGGAGCTCTAATCCCGAATATTACCGAAGAGTTAAGTCAGCGCTTGGGTATAGAAGCGCATTTGGTGAATCCTTTTAGTGTCATCAAAGTAAATCCTAAAAAATTCGACTTAGCATATTTGGAGCGCATCGGTCCTATGATGATGGTACCGGTAGGTCTTGCGTTAAGGAGTTTTGACGAATGATTCGCATAAACCTCCTCCCATATCGAACTCAAAGGCGTCAGAAACAGATTTTTGAGCATTTAGCTTGGTTGATTGGCACTTTGGTTTTTGTGGCGTTAATTGTATTTGGTGTTAATAGTTTCGAAGCCTCTAACTTGGATGAGCTGAAGGCTGAGTTGGCAACGTTGCAGGGCCAAAATGAAGTGTTGAAGAAGAAAATTGGTAAGATTAAAGATATCGATGCGTTGAGAGCCGATGTGGAACGTAAGCTGGAAACAGTCGATGAATTACAAAAAGGGCGTTTCGAATCATTGGAAACACTACACGCTTTAGCTACAGGGCTTCCGGAAAAAGCATGGTTGGGACAAATTGTAATTAATGGAAACTCGCTTACGCTGAATGGTTGGGCAGAAACTAATAAGGTTATTGCTAACTTTATGCGAAATTTGGATGGCTCAGAATTTTTTGGTGATGTGAAGCTAAAGGAGATCCGAAGGAATAGTATAGATGGCGTATCAGTTCGCGAATTTGAATTAAGCCTTGTTCGTTTGAATCCACAAACAGAAGAGGAAAAAGAAAAAGATAAAAAAGAAAAGGCATCAGCTACTAAGGGCAAGAAATCATGAATATCGAAGATATTAATGTAGATGCACTTCGCCCCCTATTACCACTGCCGTTATGGCAAAAAATTGCCGGTTTATCGGCTGTTGTGTTACTAATAATGGGTTTGTATATAAACTTTGGGCTTAAGCCGTTGCTAGATGAAATTACTACGGAAGAATCTCAAGTTCAGCAGCAAAAAGATTTACTTGTGAAAAACCAGAGGCTTGCAAGCGACTTGCCGAAAAAGCGCGAAGAGTTCGACAAGCTTGAAATCCAATTGAAAGCCGCTTTGAGTATGTTGCCCAAGCAATCACAGATTCCAGACTTGCTGGAGAGTGTATCTCGTTCCGGCGTAGATTCAGGATTGGAGTTTTCAACCTTTTCTCCTAAAAATGAAAAAGCTCAACCACTATATGCTGAGGTGCCAGTTGATGTCAGTTTGACCGGATCATTCAGGCAATTTTTAACTTTTTTGAAACGAGTCGGAGAGCTTCCCCGTATTGTGGCAGTCAAAAATGTGGAAATGTCTAGGCAAGGTGATGGCGCCGTTATTTCGGTCAAGGGGAATGTGATGACGTATCGTTTTGTGGAACAATCCGATAAAACAAAAGTAACAGCGAAAAAGAAACAAGTCAGTGGCCGATAGATTGTTCGGGAGGCACGAGATGGCGAATGAAACAAAGGGAAGACAAATGATAGCGATGCAAAATCACTGGCAAAGATTAATTTCCAAAACAAGCTCATATGCAATGCTATTTTTCGGCCTCGGTTGCTTTTTATTAGCTGCAGCACCATTAAGAGCGGCTGAGATTTCGAATGTTTCTCTGCTGGACTCGGCGGATGGAGATGTGTTGCTAATCAAGGCAGATCAGGTGCTGAATTATGAAATCTTCGATTTAACGTCCCCTCCGAGGCTGGTGCTTAGCTTTCCGGGATCGACGATGGCATCTGATATTGTAGAAGTGAAGGCCGGAGATTCTGGTGTTTTGCGTGTTACACCGGTTCGGGAGAATCAAGCTTCACGCCTTTCGATTGCTCTGGATCAAGCTAGGAAATACCGGATTACAGAGAATGGAAATGACATCGTCATTCATTTTGCCGGTGATCAAGGTTCATTGGTTGCATCGGACGGTGCAGTCATAAAAGATATTGAAGTTCGCGATATTGATGGAGTAACTGAGTTAAGGTTGCGTGGTGAGCGAATGGATGCAAGCCATAATGCATTCATGGGGCAAAATAATGGCCAGTTGATTCTCGACTTTTGGGGAGGCAGCTCCAAACTTGTAAAAGAAAACTTTGAATTTGCCGCCCAGCGAATAAAAGATCTGACAGTCGGGGCTGCTGATGGAAGGGTCCGTCTGGTAGTAAATCTTGTTCCGAGCACAAATATGCAACAACAAATCGATGCAACTGATCATGAGTTGGTTGTTCGTCTCGGAAGTATAGCGGCACTATCGGGTAAAGCAGAAGTTGCGGTTGTGCAGGTTGAAGATATTAAATTCCAGCCAGATGATCGAATTGCACATTTGACGCTGCGTACCGATGTTTCAAATCCGGTTATAGATGTTCAGGAGTTGGAAGATAAAAATCGCCTGGTTATCAATTTGCAAAAAGCTCAACTTAAAGCTGGTCTGGAACGTACACTGGATACAAGTCAGTTTTCAGGTCCGATTCGCCAGATCGACAGTTATGGGCTCGATGACAATGTTCGTGTGGTGGTTCGTTTGCGTGAAAGAGTTAATGTAACCTCTTTTCAACAAGGAAATGTATTCACACTGAATTTTGAGCCGGTAAGCTTAAATGCTGCGAAAAGTGTTAGCTCTGAAGGTGTCGTGGCGCGTATTCCTTATACTGGTCAAAAGGTAACCTTTGATTTTAAAGATATCGAAATTAGCAATGCCCTGAAATTAATCGCTGAGGTCAGTGATTTGAATATTATCATGACAGATGATGTGAAGGGTAAGCTGACCATGCGTTTGATTGATGTACCCTGGGACCAGGCGTTTGAATTGATTCTGACATCACTGGGGCTTGGCAAAGAGCAAACGGGCAATGTGGTGAGAGTGGCACCAACCGAAGTGCTACGTAAAGAGCAGTCAGAGAAAATGCAAGCTTTACAGAGTAATGAACAGATCGAACCCTTAATGACGGAGTTTATATCATTAAACTACGCCAAGGCTGATGATGTGAAAAATATGTTGGACCAATCTGCTACCGGTAGTACGGATGCAACACAAACAGATACAGCAGCCGTATCCGCGCAGGATAAAAACGCTTTGCTATCGCCAAGAGGTAGTTTTCTGGTTGATATACGAACAAATACGCTGATTGTGAAAGATACCCAAACAGCCATTAACAATATAAAACGTTTTATCACCACGATAGACCTTCCAGTGAAGCAAGTGCTGATCGAAAGTCGAATTGTCGAAGCGACAGATTCCTTCCAGAGAAATATCGGCATCCGCTGGGGTGGGGCTTACAACGCTCAGACAAACCGAAATTTTCCGGGTGCAATTGCCGTTGGAGCAACGGGCACGACAGCGGCAAATGCGGCCGCGATTACAGGTGGTGGCGGAGTTGCTGCTGCAACAGGGCGAGGTTTTCTGGTTGACCTTCCGGTCGCTACGGCAGGAACCGGTGGTGCTATTGGCCTGAGTTTGGGGTCGTTTAGTAATATTGTGAATCTGGACCTTGAACTTTCAGCTGCTGAGCTGGATGGTGATGTCCATATCGTTTCAAATCCGCGTATCGTCACAACAAACTTGAAAGAAGCGACTATTAAGCAGGGTATTCAGCTGGCATTCGTGACACCGGGAACAGCCAATTCTCCGCCAACCACGACCTTTTCTGATGCTTTGCTAGAACTTAAAGTTACTCCGCAAATTACTGCCAATGACTCCATCATCATGGATGTGAATGTGAAGAAAGATGCCCCGGCAGCGGCTGGCTCTGGTATTGATAAGAAAGAAGTGAACACCAACATTCACATGAGGAATGGCGAAACTGTGGTGATTGGTGGCGTTTATACGCGTACCAAGCGTGAAACGGTTAACGGAGTTCCTGGATTGAGTAGTATTCCTGTTCTGGGCTGGTTGTTTAAAAACAAAGGCAAGCAGGATGATAAAACTGAATTGCTGATTTTCTTGACACCGAAAATTTTAGGTAAAGTGGAATCTGATACAAATGGCAAGGAGCTGTAAGATGCTGGCGAACACAAGATACGAAGGTGGATTTATGAACTGGATCATTATGGCCGTACTTGCCCTGGGGCTAGCATCATGTGGATCAGCACCAAGTGGCGGCGGGGCAGTTGCGGGTGGAGGAAATCCTACAGCAACCGCATCGGTGGCCAATGTCTCTAATCCTGTGTTTACTACGACCACCCAAACAGGTGCCAATACCGCAACAGCAGTTGTAACAACTACAGTGACAGATGTGTACGGTGCTCCGGTAGCTGGTGCGACGGTTACATTTAATGCGACAGGAGGTGTAACAAACATCGTGGCAGGTGTTGTTAATCAAACCTTGATTGTGAGTGCAGTTACCAATGCTCAGGGAATAGCAACTGCAACCATAACTTATGATCCTCAAAGCCCCCCAACTGTAACGGCATCTGCTGGTTCAGGTGCAACAGCTGTAACCAGTGTAGCTTCTCCAACAGCGCCGCATCCGGTAGCCAATGTAAAACTTGCCGCAACTTTGTTGAATGGTCTTTTAGCTGATGGAGCGGCCTCTTACTCAGTAACGGCCCAGGCAGTAGATGCATTTAATTTTGCCGTTGCCAATGAACCGATGAGTTTTACAAATACAGGCAATGGACTGGTTGTTCTGACACCATCTTCTTTGACGACAAATGCATCCGGTATTGTGACGTTAACGGTTAAAGACACCAGTAGTATTGCTGATGTGGTTAATATCACAGCTACAGCCGGTGGGGTAACGACAGCGAATCCAATCACACTGAATTTTGTGGGTACCGGCGCTGGTGGTGCCGGCGGTGGTGCCGGTGGAGCAAATACATTCGTAGTAACAACTTCATTGCCGACAGTAAAAGCAGACGGTGTTTCAACGGCATTAATTAGTGTGAAAGTAACGAATGCAGCGGGTGCCGTTGTTCCGAACCTTGCCGTGACAGCCACGACGACCAGTAACGCCAATATTACACCAGTGAGCAGCGCTCCTATGAGCAACGTTCCAGTGAGCGCCACTACAGATGCATTGGGTATAGCTACATTTAATGTTACCAATCGTTTTGCCGAAGTGGCCGTAATTACAGCTGGAGATGGGATTTCAACAGGTAATGTCACGGTAAGCTTCACGCCTGTCGTTACGAATATTCAGTTGGCAGCTTCGCTTGCACAGGGGCAAGTTGCTGATGGTGCTGGCAGTTATTCTGTTACAGCGAAGGTGACTGATTTGGTCGGTTTCCCTATTGAAAATCAGCAAGTTACATTTACTTCGGCTGGTAGTGGCGTGATTTTTATTGGTCCGCAAGCCATTGTGAACACGGATGCAACCGGAGCAGCCGTTGTGACTGTGACAGATTTTTATACAGCCAATGATACGGTTACTATTTCTGCAAGGGCAGGTGGATTTACAACAACAAATCCGGTGGTGCTCTCATTTGTCGGTAATGGCACCGGTGCAGGAGGAGGAGGTGCCGGCTCTGGAAATGTTGTGACAGTTTCTAATAGCAACGTAAACAACTTACCTGCGGATGGATATACTGCTGCTACAATTACTGTGAACGTCAAAGATGCATTTAGTGCTCCTGTCGCTGGTACAACGGTTTCATTAGCCGCGACAGTTGGTAGTGCGCTAGTAACACCGGTTAACCCAGTAACAAATGCAAGTGGTAATGCGACATTTACGGTAACTGATTTGGTTGCAGAAACTGCAACGTTAACAGCGACGGACCCTTACGGCGCCACAAGCACTCTGATGCAATCATTTATTCCAGCAGTGAGCACGCTGCTTGTAAAAGCAACTCCTACTACTGTTTTAGCTAATGGAACCAGTGCGTCGGCTATTACCATAGTTGCGAAAGATTCATATGGCGTAGCTGTAGCCAATGAACTCTTGCTAATTTCAGCAACCGGAAGCGCAATCGTTACTGGCTCAGCAGTAACGGATGGCACCGGCCAGGCTACAGTATTGGTCAGCGATGTGGTTGCAGAATCCCCTTATATTACGGTTCAGACCCGCAATGGTAATCGCAATGGAATATTGGGTAGGGTGATTTCACAGACTGTTCAGGTCGCATTTGTAACAGATAAGGTTCAGTTGGTTATTACTCCAGTGAGCAATCTGGTTGGCGATGGAGCCGCAAATACAGTGACAGTGACAGTGACAGATCAAAGTGGTGGTAAACAGCAAGGGCGCGACGTTATTATGTCAGTGACCGGTTCTGCAAGTCTTTCTGTCTTAACAGGTAAAACAGATGCCAATGGAGTTGTTACATTTACACTTTCAGACACTGTAGCCGAACTTGTGACGTTAACAGTCGCCGATGGCTTTGGAGCGACATCAAAAACATTGCCGATTCAGTTTGTGGCATCGACACCAAATAAAGTCATTGTTTCGGCCAGCCCTGCAAATCAATCCCCCAGCGGGATCGTGAACGTCACTGCGACGGTTCTAGATGTAAATAATCAGCCTGTACAGAATGCCTTGGTTAATTTTTCTGTTACAGATACGTATGCTGTTTCTTCAATTCTTTATGTGAGTAATGGTAATGTATCATCAACTCAACTCACCAATGTATCTGGACAGGTGCTGGGAAGGGTTACATTGGCAAATCCCCAGACAACATTAGCGACGGTTACAGCCTCATTGCCAAAGAATGCCATCGCTGCCGGTTCGGCGAATATTACATTTGAACAGCAGGTAGCCGCGCTGAATTTAACGGCTGATAAGACTTCTGTTGCGGCAGATACATACGCGACTGTTACGCTGACGGCTGAAGTTCTGGACGCAGCCAATGCACCACTAAAAGGTCGAACGGTAACATTTACAAATACGGCGAACGCAGTACTTACAGTAGCAGCGTCAGGTGTGACTGATGCGACAGGCAGAGTAACTGCTACATTAACGGATGCCTACGCGGAGGTTTCTACGATCTCAGCTTCAATTGCAGGATTTAGTAAGAGTATACCGATCACATTCAAACCTGTAGTGAACTCATTACAAGTTTTGGCATCGAGCACATCAGTAGCTGCCGATGGCGTGAGTACAGCGACAATCACGGTGACAACGAAAGATAACGCAGGTGCTCCGATCGGTAGTCAGGTTGTAAGTTTTGTGGATGCTTATACCGGCTATTTCTCAGTATTGAGTGCAGGCAGTGCAACGACATTGGCTGATGGCACAACTTCGGTTACTGTGAAAGACGCTTATGCTGAAACAGTCGTGATCAAGGTAAGTGCAGGTAGTGCAACGCCACAATATGTGACGGTGAACTTTGTGCCATCGACAATTCAGATGCGGGTCAAAACATTCGGCCCGGTAGTAAGTGGTGTATCGACGGATGTTTATGTTGATGTTACGGATACGGCAGGGGCGCCGGTTGCGAACCGTGCATTGACGTTGTTGGCATCAGGCTCAGGTCAGTTGAATAGAACTGCGGGTACTACAGATAATGCCGGGCGTTTGGCGCTGACGTTGACTGATACAGTTTCTGAGTTGGTCACGATCACGGCGACAGATACCATTTCAGCCACTTCAACAACGGGTTCCGCACAGTTTGTATCAGGAACAGCTCAGAATCTGGTGCTGAGTGCAGATAAGACGACAGCGGCTCCAAACGGCGTTGATGTTGTAACGATCACAGCCCAGGTGACAGATGCAGCTGGTGCGGCGATAAATAATGCAGTAGTAGACTTCTCTACGCTTGCTGGCAGCGGTGTGATTTCGAAATCACAAGTTCTGACAGTGAACGGAGTCGCGAAGGTTACGGTTAGCAATACAGCTGTTGAGATTACGGATGTCTATGCGCAACTGACAATGAATAACCAGCCACGGAAGAGCATAGCAATCACATTTGAGCAGCCAGTCAATTCATTGACATTGGCAAGTGATAAAGCGAAAGCTAGCACATCCGGTGTGATTACGTTCAGTGCGACAGTTCTGGATGGAAATGGTGTTCCGCTAGTCGGCCGCACGGTAACTTTCACAAATACAGGCTCGGCATCACTGAGCGCAGCCTCAGCCGTGAGCGGAGCTTCGGGTGTTGCAACTGTGACATTGACAGATGCAACGGCAGAAGTCGTAAGTGTCGTGGCGAAAATCGGAGCATTTTCAAAGACACAGGCAGTTACATTTACCGCTGCGCCAGCCACGATTACGACATCGGTATTACCAGTAGATACATATGTTGCGGCTGATGGCGCAAGTACTGCGACAGTGACGGCGATTATCAAGGATGCCAATAGTAACCCACTGGTCGGAGAAGCCGTAACGTTTAAGGTGACTGGCTCGGCACAAATAAGCACCGGCAGCGGCGTCACAGATGGTTCAGGCGCAGTTTCCCTGACGGTCAAAGATACAGCTGCTGAAAGTGTAACATTGACGATAACTTCCGGAGTTGTAAGCAGTACAGCGGTGGTAAACTTTGTTGCGCCGCAGGTACAAATGACGATGATAACATATAGCCCGGTCATCAGCGGCAATTCGACAGATATTTATGTAAATGTAAAAGATATTGCAGGCACGGCACTGATTAATCGAAGTGTTAACCTGGCTGTGTCAGGTTCAGGCGTGCTGAATGTTCTGAACGGTACCACGGATAACAATGGTCGTTTGGCGGTAACGCTAAGAGATGCAGTAGCAGAAAATGTGACTATTACAGCAACCGATGTAATTTCAAACACATCAACGACCGGAGCGGTACAGTTTGTTTCTAGCGTGGCAAGTCGTATCGTATTGGATGCCGTACCAACAAGTGTTGCCCCGGATGGTGTGAGTGTATCGACCATCACAGCCAAGGTATCAGATGTTAATGGCGTTGCAGTGAGCAATGCAGTAGTAGATTTCTATACACTACTTGGCTCGGCAGTGATTTCCTCTTCCAGAGTGATTACAAATGCATTGGGTAATGCAGTTGTGACAGTCAGCAATACCGCAGCTGAAACAACTGATGTTTATGCGCAATTGACGCTCAATGGTAAGCCATCGATAAGCACGCAAATCATTTTCGAGCAACCGGTCGCTACGTTGACACTGGTTAGTGATAAAACAACTTTGAGCACAGGTGCAACAGCTACGCTGAAAGCAACGATTCTGGATGCTGCTGGCAATCCATTGAATGCCCGTACGGTCAGCTTCTCAACGACTGGCACTGGCGTACTGGGTGTTCCAACAGTAACGGATGCATCCGGTGTTGCGACGGTTACTCTGACTGATGCAGTAGCCGAGAGTGTGAATGTCGTTGCGAAAATTGATAATTTCACGAAGACGCAGGCAGTCGTATTTACAGCGGCTCCGGCGACGATCACGCCAACGGTTCTCCCTGTTGATACATATGTAGCAGCAGACGGTGCCAGCAATGCGACCGTGATAGCGGTTGTTAAGGATGCAGGCGGTACGATCATCAGTGGTCAGGCTGTGACATTGAGTGCATCGGGCTCGGCGCAACTCAGTGCAGGTACAGCCGTAACGAACGCATCCGGAGCAGTTCAGGTAACGCTAAAAGATACAGTTGCAGAGGCAGTGACGCTGACGATCACAGCTGGCGGCGTATCAAACACAGCGACGATCAACTTTGTTGTACCACAGGTAAGACTGAGCATTGGTGCAGCAGGCCCATTGGTAGCCGATGGTTTGACAGCAACAGCATTGTCAATTACCGCGACGGATACGGCAGGAGCTGCACTGAATAATCGCGCACTGAGCATAAGTGCGACTGGTTCAGCGGTATTGTCAGCGACCAGCGGCACGACGACAGCTGGTGGCTTGAACAGCATCACGCTAACTGATTCGGCAGCTGAAATTGTAACAGTCACGGTAAGTGATGTGATTTCAGGTACATCGACAACACGTCAGATTCAATATGTATCGAACGCAGCCAATAGCATTGCGCTGACGGCAACCCCGACAAGTGTTGCGCCAGATGGCGTAAGTACAGCGATAGTAAGTGCACTTGTTCGCGATGCGAACGGTGTAGCGGTAGCGAATGCAGCTGTAGATTTCTACACGCTAACAGGTACGGCAGTGCTTTCAGGTTCACGAGTACTGACAGATGCATTGGGTAAAGCGAATGTTACGGTAAGCAATACAACGATTGGCGTAACAGATGTTTATGCACAATTGAGGCTTAATGGTAAGTCATCGATAAGCACCCAGATCACCTTTGAGCAGCCTGTAGCCACGTTGTCATTGGTTAGTGATAAAGCGACGCTGAGTGCAGGAGTTTCAGCGACGCTGAAAGCGACAGTTCTGGATACAGCCGGTAGCCCATTGGTAGGACGTACGGTTAGTTTCTCAACGACAGGCAGTGGCGTACTGGGTGTTCCAACAGTAACGGACGCATCCGGTGTGGCGACGGTCACATTGACCGATGCAGTAGCCGAGAGCGTGAATGTAGTAGCGAAGATTGATAATTTCTCGAAGACGCAGGCTGTAGTATTTACAGCGGCCCCGGCGGCGATCACGCCAACGGTTCTGCCAGTAGACACGTATGTAGCAGCAGACGGAGTCAGCAAGGCAACAGTGATTGCAGTAGTTAAGGATGCTGGTGGTACGATCATCAGTGGTCAGACTGTGACCTTGAGCGCATCGGGCTCGGCGCAGCTCAGTGCTGGCACCGCAGTGACGAGCACATCAGGTGCAGTTCAGGTTACGTTAACGGACACAGTTGCAGAGGCAATAACACTGACAATCACAGCTGGTGGCATCACAAATACAGCGACGATCAATTTTGTCGTTCCGCAGGTAAGCCTGAGTATTAGTGCGGCAGGCCCATTGGTAGCCGATGGTTTGACAGCAACAGCACTGTCAATTACCGCGACGGATACGGCAGGAACAGCACTGAACAATCGCGCACTGAGCATAAGTGCGACTGGTTCAGCGGTATTGTCAGCGACCAGCGGCACGACGACAGCTGGTGGTTTGAACAGCATCACGTTAACTGATTCGGCAGCTGAAATTGTAACAGTCACGGTAAGTGATGTGATTTCTGGTACATCGACAACACGTCAGATTCAATATGTATCGAATGCAGCCAACAGCATTGCACTGACGGCGACCCCAACAAGTGTTGCGCCAGATGGCGTAAGTACAGCGACAGTAAGTGCACTTGTTCGCGATGCGAACGGTGTAGCGGTAGCGAATGCAGCTGTAGATTTCTACACGCTAACAGGTACGGCAGTGCTTTCAGGTTCACGAGTACTGACAGATGCATTGGGTAAAGCGAATGTTACGGTAAGCAATACAACGATTGGCGTAACAGATGTTTATGCACAATTGAGGCTTAATGGTAAGTCATCGATAAGCACCCGGATCACCTTTGAGCAGCCTGTGGCTACGTTGTCATTGGTCAGTGATAAAGCGACGCTGAGTGCAGGAGTTTCAGCGACGCTGAAAGCGACAGTTCTGGATACAGCCGGTAGCCCATTGGTAGGACGTAAGGTTAGTTTCTCAACGACAGGCAGTGGCGTACTGGGTGTTCCAACAGTAACGGACGCATCCGGTGTGGCGACGGTCACATTGACCGATGCAAAAGCCGAGAGCGTGAATGTAGTAGCGAAGATTGATAATTTCTCGAAGACGCAGGCTGTAGTATTTACTGCGGCATCGGCGGCGATCACGCCAACGGTTCTGCCAGTAGACACGTATGTAGCGGCAGACGGAGTTAGCAAGGCAACAGTGATAGCAGTAGTTAAGGATGCTGGTGGTACGATCATCAGTGGTCAGGCTGTGACCTTGAGCGCATCGGGCTCGGCGCAGCTCAGTGCTGGCACCGCAGTAACGAGCACATCAGGTGCAGTTCAGGTAACGTTAACGGACACAGTTGCAGAGCCAGTAACACTGACGATTACAGCTGGTGGCATCACAAATACAGCAACGATCAACTTTGTCGTACCGCAGGTAAGCCTGAGTATTAGTGCGGCGGGCCCATTGGTAGCCGATGGTTTGACAGCAACAGCATTGTCAATTACCGCGACGGATACGGCAGGAGCTGCACTGAATAATCGCGCACTGAGCATAAGTGCGACTGGTTCAGCGGTATTATCAGCGACCAGCGGCACGACGACAGCTGGTGGTTTGAACAGCATCACGTTAACTGATTCGGCAGCTGAAATTGTAACAGTCACGGTAAGTGATGTGATTTCAGGTACATCGACAACACGTCAGATTCAATATGTATCGAACGCAGCCAATAGCATTGCGCTGACGGCAACCCCGACAAGTGTTGCGCCAGATGGCGTAAGTACAGCGATAGTAAGTGCACTTGTTCGCGATGCGAACGGTGTAGCGGTAGCGAATGCAGCTGTAGATTTCTATACCCTGTCATCCGGCACCACGACGGCATTGCTGTCAGGCTCACGCGTACTGACGGATGCGTCCGGTGTTGCGAGTGTTACAGTGAAGGATACGTATGCTGAGATTGTAGATGTCTATGCATCGTTGACGCTGAACAGCAAACCTTCGACAAGCACAGCGATCACATTTGAGCAGTCAGTAGGCTCACTGGCATTGAGCAGTGATATTACAAACCTGAGCGCGAATGGTGTGAGTGTTGCGACACTGAGTGCTACGGTTCTTGATGGAAATGGCTCTCCACTAAGTGGACGTACGGTTAACTTTACCAGGACAGGCAATGGCGTCCTCAGTGGAACTACGGGATTGACGAATGCATCCGGTGTTGCAACGGTCACATTGAGTGATACGACAGCTGAAGTTGTGAGTGTAGTAGCTAAAATTGGAGTGTTGACGAAGTCACAGGCAATCACGTTTACACCAGTAGTGAACAGGCTGAATGTATCAGTGCAGCCAACAAATGGCGCAGTAGCAGCCGATGGCGTGAGCACAGGAACCATCATTGTGAACGTCAAGGATGTGAATAATGCCCCGATTACCGGTCAGCTGATTACCTTTGCAGATGGTACGACTGGAGGTTCAGCCGCACAGTTGAGTGCAGCCAGTGCAATTACAGATGCCAGCGGTACGGCAAGTATCACGGTTAAGGATCCGGTAGCAGAGGCTGTATCAATTAATGCAACTGCGGACACATATACTGCTACAGGTACGATTAATTTTGCTCTGACGACATTGTCTCTGGTAGCCAGTGCGCAGACACCGTTCCTGGCAGATGGCAACAGCAATTCAGTAAGAATCACGGTGAAAGATCAGAATGGTAACCTTGTACCGAACCAGACATTCTCGGTGAGCAGTAGTTCATCAACGATGATTCCAAGTCCGATCAGTATCACGACAAATGCATCAGGCGTGACCGATGTTTATGTCCAGGATGGATTGCCTGAGACGGCAACACTGACGTTTACTGATGCTACAGGAACACTGTCATTTGGTGTTCCTGTCCAGTTTGTGGCATCAACAGCTGATTCAATTGCGCTGACGGCGACCCCGACAAGCGTTGCACCAGATGGTGTAAGTACAGCGACGGTAAATGCACTGGTTCGTGATGTGAACGGTGTTGCTGTAAGCAATGCGGTGGTTGATTTCTATACCCTGTCATCCGGCACCACGACGGCACTGCTGTCAGGTTCACGGGTGCTGACGGATGCATCCGGTGTTGCGAGTGTAACAGTGAAGGACACGTATGCTGAGATTGTAAATGTTTATGCATCGTTGACACTGAACAGCAAACCTTCGACAAGCACAGCGATCACATTTGAGCAGTCAGTAGCATCGCTAGCATTAAGCAGTGATATTACTAATTTGAGCGCGAACGGATCTAGCAAGGCGAGATTGACAGCGACAGTTCTGGATGTGAATGGTTCGCCATTGACGAGTCGTACAGTGACGTTTACGACAACAGGTAGTGCATTGTTGACAGCAATAACTGGGACGACAAACGCTTCAGGTATTGTGTCGGTAGACTTATACAGCAATACGGCAGAAACAGTGAGTGTGGTTGCGAAGATTAATGCCCTCACGAAGTCGCAGGCAATTACGTTTACACCTGTAGTGAACAGGCTTAATGTATCAGTGCAGCCGACAAATGGGGCAGTAGCAGCCGATGGCGTAAGTACCGGAACGATCATTGTGAACGTCAAGGATGTAAATAATGCACCGATTACCGGTCAGCTGATTACCTTTGCAGATGGTACGACTGGAGGCTCATCAGCGCAGTTGAGTACAGCCAGTGCGATAACGGATGCCAGTGGTACGGCAAGTATCACGGTTAAGGATCCGGTAGCAGAGGCTGTATCAATTATTGCAACTGCGGATACATATACCGCTACAGGTACGATCAACTTTGCGCTGACGACATTGTCTCTGGTAGCCAGTGCGCAGACACCGTTCCTGGCAGATGGCAATCAGAACCCGGTGAGAATTACTGTAAAAAATCAGACTGGCATTCTTATGTCGAACCAGACATTCTCAGTGAGCAGCAGTTCTTCAACAATGATTCCAAGTCCGATCAGCATCACAACCAACGCATCAGGTGTGGCCGATGTTTATGTCCAGGATGGATTGCCAGAGACGGCAACACTGACGTTTACTGATGCTACAGGAACATTGTCATTTGGTGTTCCTGTCCAGTTTGTGGCATCAACAGCTGATTCAATTGCGCTGACGGCGACCCCGACAAGTGTTGCACCAGATGGTGTAAGCTTCGCGACGGTAAGTGCTTTGGTTCGCGATGCAAACGGCGTAGCTGTAAGCAATGCGGTGGTGGACTTCTATACCTTGTCGGCAGGCACCACGACGGCACTGTTGTCGGGATCACGATTGCTGACAGATGCAACCGGTGTTGCGACTGTGACTGTGAAGGATACGTATGCGGAAATTGTAGATGTTTATGCATCGTTGACTTTGAACGGCAAACCTTCGACAAGCACAGCGATCACATTTGAGCAGTCAGTAGGCTCACTGGCATTGAGCAGTGATATTACAAACCTGAGCGCGAATGGTGTGAGTGTTGCGACACTGAGTGCTACGGTTCTTGATGGAAATGGCTCTCCACTAAGTGGACGTACGGTTAACTTTACCAGGACAGGCAATGGCGTCCTCAGTGGAACTACGGGATTGACGAATGCATCCGGTGTTGCAACGGTCACATTGAGTGATACGACAGCTGAAGTTGTGAGTGTAGTAGCTAAAATTGGAGTGTTGACGAAGTCACAGGCAATCACGTTTACACCAGTAGTGAACAGGCTGAATGTATCAGTGCAGCCAACAAATGGCGCAGTAGCAGCCGATGGCGTGAGCACAGGAACCATCATTGTGAACGTCAAGGATGTGAATAATGCCCCGATTACCGGTCAGCTGATTACCTTTGCAGATGGTACGACTGGAGGTTCAGCCGCACAGTTGAGTGCAGCCAGTGCAATTACAGATGCCAGCGGTACGGCAAGTATCACGGTTAAGGATCCGGTAGCAGAGGCTGTATCAATTAATGCAACTGCGGACACATATACTGCTACAGGTACGATTAATTTTGCTCTGACGACATTGTCTCTGGTAGCCAGTGCGCAGACACCGTTCCTGGCAGATGGCAACAGCAATTCAGTAAGAATCACGGTGAAAGATCAGAATGGTAACCTTGTACCGAACCAGACATTCTCGGTGAGCAGTAGTTCATCAACGATGATTCCAAGTCCGATCAGTATCACGACAAATGCATCAGGCGTCACCGATGTTTATGTCCAGGATGGATTGCCTGAAACGGCGACGCTGACGTTTACTGATGCTACAGGAACGTTGTCGTTTGGTATCCCGATCCAGTTTGTATCAGCTTCAGCCAAGAGTATTGCACTGACAGCAACGCCAACAAGCGTAGCGCCGGATGGCGTAAGCTTCGCAACGGTAAGTGCGTTGGTTCGCGATGCGAACGGTGTTGCTGTAAGCAATGCGGTGGTAGATTTCTATACCCTTGCTGGCACAGCAGTGATTTCCAGTTCTCGCGTTCTTACAGATATCAGTGGTAACGCGATAGTGACAGTGAGAGATACATACGCTGAAATAATTGATGTTTATGCAGAATTGAGACTTAACGGTGTAAACTCTGTGAGCACTTCGATCACCTTTGAACAGACAGTTGCATCAATGTCCTTGATTGCAACGCCTACGGTGGCTCGAGCAGATGACGGTATTTCAACGGATGTGTATTCAACTGTGAGTGCTACACTGTTGGATGCTACAGGCTCACCATTATCTGGTCGCTCGGTTGTCTTTACGACGACAGGGAATGGTAAGTTTACAACAACCGGTTTGGGTAGTGCGACTGTAGCCACAAATCTGACTGGTGTGGCTTCTGTGACACTTTATGATCAAACGGCTGAAACGGTATCCGTGGTAGCCAAGCATGGAGCCTTTAGTCAGCCAGCTACAGTTAAGTTTACGCCAGGTGTAAAAACTCTGAACGTGATTACAGTGCCAAATAATGGTCGTATTGCCGCTGATGGAGTAAGTAGCGGAAAAGTAATTGTTAATGCAAAAGATAGTAATGGACTGCCAATTCAGGATGTGTTGATTTCAGTCTACGATATCTATGGTACATCTGCTCAATTAAATACAGGAACTGCGCTTACTAATGCTACGGGAACAGTCGAGTTTACGGTTGTGGATCCGGTAGCAGAAACTGTCCGGTTTTTTGTGACTGATGGGCAATTTAAAGATAAATATGCAAATTTTGATTTCGTTAGCCCGCAGCCAGCATATGTTACGCTGGCTACAAACAAGTACACATTACAATCAGATAATTCCGATACAGCAATCATTACAGCAACGGTATTAACGGATACATATTCGGTTGTTCCAAATGCAACGGTTGCATTTTCATCCAACGGTGGTGGATCAGTATCAGGAGGTGTGTTATCTGCATCCAGCGTAATTACAGATGCAAATGGACAAGCTTTTGTAACGTTACGTGCTGGCTCTTCCGATGCATCAAACAAGACAATTACTGTTTCAGCTGCTGTCTCGGGCCTGACTGCTAAACAAATTCCGATACTGGTGGTTGGCAGCAAAGTTAATATCACCTCAAATATTTCTGCATTTGATGTCGGGACGACGACACAGATGACTGTGAATGTCACGGATGCCGGAGGCAATGGTGTGCCCTACAGTACAGTGAATCTTTCAAGCGCTTCAGGATTTGTTGAATTCAGAGGAGCTGGTACTACTGCACCTGCGGTCACTTCATTAACCGCTAACGTTACAGGTCAGTTGATTGTCGACGTGTACGCATTGGCACAAGGTGTTGAGACAATTACGGCTTCGTCTTTAGGAACATCAGCTACGAAGTCCTATGATATTACCAATATTGGCAGTGTATTTAATATAGCGGTGCCAGCGACTGACCCTTATTCCATAACGACAGGCCAAGCACTGGATGTGTATGTGAATGCCGGAGCTCTGACCGATGTGCTTTTCTCTACGTCACTGGGCACCTGGGAGAATGGTAAGGCAACGATTCAACCAACAGTTGTAGGAACATTAGCATGGGCTACTTTAACTTCTACCAACGCTGGAATGGCAACAATTCAGGTTTTTGATCCGAACAACTTGAGCACTTTCGATAGTACCAAAGTAGCTGTTTCCGCTCCGGTGTCTGATGCCTATTCACTGACAATTCAGGCCAATCGCAATATACTTGCTTTGGATACTGGCGCTGGTGGAGACTCGGTCATACTAACTGCACTGGTAACAAATCCATATGGACAACCCATAGGGAATGCACAAGTTCAATATGAAATAGTCAATGCCTTGGGTGGTGGAGAATTTATACAGCCTAGTTTGAATATGACAAATGCATCTGGTAAAGCCACGACAATCCTGACCAGCGGTACGGTGAGTTCAACGCAATCCGGACTGCAGGTCAAGGCAACGGTGATTCAGGCTGGTGTGCCGACTGCAATTACAGGAACAGTGTCCGTGGTCATCGGTGGTACTGCGGCATCAGTCGTAATTGGACGAGCAAATTCAGTGGTGGTTCTTAGTCCAACTGAATATCAATTGCCGATGAGTGTACTTGTTACGGATTCCAATGGTAACCCGGTACAAGGGACGCAGGTAACATTGAGTGCCTGGCCAAATGATTATGTAACTGGTTTCTGGACAGGTACATTAGTCAGTCCTCCGCCTACATATATATATAGCCCGACAGTTATCGGCACGTATCCAAATGAGGATTTGAATGAGAACGTTACTCTGGATACAGGTGAGGATATTAATGGCGATGGTATTTTAACGCCGCCTTCTGCAGCTGCAGGCTCATTGCCGTCAACAGTTACCACTGATGCTAATGGCGTGGGCTCATTTAATCTGGTCTATCCGAAGAGTAGTGCTGTTTGGGTCAGAGATAGAATTCGTGCCAGAGTGATGGTCCAAGGTACAGAATCCACCGGGTCACTTATTATGACTCTACCAGCCTTGAAAAGCGATGCGGAAGATGGCTTATTGCCTGACTCGCCCTTTGCGAATGTAAGCAGCATGGTTGCGACTGCAACACCAGCAACACTTCCACAAGATACCTATACCACCGTTCAGGTTACGGTACTGGATCGATTGGGATCACCGTTGTCCGGTAGTGCTGTGAATTTCAGCGTTACTGGATCCGCAGTGCTAACACAGTCTTCAGTGATTACGGATGTAACAGGCGTTGCAACGGTTCAGGTGATTGATGGTACTGCAGAAACAGTTACCGTACTTGCAAAAGTAGGCTCTTTCAGTACCACAGCGACGGCAACATTTACGCAGGTGGTCAATACATTAAAAGTATCAGTCATACCAAGTATTGCTGCTATTGCAGCAGATGGCGTAAGTCTGGCAACGGTGCAGGCAACGATTAAAGATGCAGTGGGTTCACCTATCGCCGGAAAGGCTATTATTTTCACCGACCTGTATGCGTCATCAGCATTGCTAAGTATTGGCAGCGCTATTACAGATGCAACAGGAACGGCCAGAATTACGGTTTCAGATACGTATGCGGAAGCAGTTACAGTATTAGCATCGGCTGATACGTATGCGTCACCTGTGGCAATTAATTTCGTTTCTTCAATTGTTAAAATTGTCAGCTCTGCAACGCCTGTCTCGTTGCTAGGCGATGGTGCTACTACTTCGACACTATCGATCGTAATCACCGATCAAAACGGTGTGCCTCAATTGGGCAGAGCAGTGACATTATCAACAACCGGGCTTGCCCAGTTGTCTGCCGTGTCAGGTACGACAGACGCATTTGGCTCAGTAAAGGATGCCGCTCTGAATGCGATTACTGTGAAAGATACAGTTGCCGAGCCTGTAGTCATTACGGTGATCGATCTGATTTCCAATACAGCGACAACTATACCGATTCAATTTGTATCTAACGATGCCTACACACTGGCAATAGCGGCATCTCCTGCCAGCGGGACAACCCCTGATGGTGTCACGCCTGCAACCTTGGTTGCATCTGTAAGAGACGTGTATGGTGTTGCAGTGGCAAATGCGCTGGTTCGATTTGAAACAACCGATAGTTATGCGACATTAGCGAATCTGGAGATGTTGACCGGTATTGATGGCAGGGTGCTGAACAATCTGACGAGAACCCAGGCTGGTACAGCATCAATTTCTGTATCGACACCACAGAATGTTGCAGTAGCCGCTAAAGCTATCGATGTCTCGTTTGGCCAGACACCAGCAACTGTATCGATTGTACCTACTGCAACCAATGTTGCAGCAGATGGCGTAAGCACAGCATCTCTTACGATCACCGTTCGTGATGCGTTGGGGCAGCTGATTTCAGGACAACCTGTCAATGTAAGTTCCACTGGAGCGGCAGTGTTGTCGCTAGCATCTTTTGTAACGGATGCAACAGGTACGGGTACAGTGACAATCAAGGATGCAACAGTTCAAAGTGTAACAGTAACGGCTACTGCAAGTGGTATTGTTGGCACACAGGCAATTAACTTTACTCAAGCCGTTGGAGCTGTTGATCCTTACACTGTAAGCTTTACTAATGCCATTGATAACCAAGGGAATTCAAATGCAAATTTGAGTTTTGATGTGTATACAGCGCCAACAGCAGCTGATGTATATTCAACGTATGCAAGTGGCCTGGATACAGTACAAGTTAAATTCCGCATCACTGATGGAGCGAATCCTATTGCCGGACAAGCTGTGATATTCTCGGCAACAGGTAATCAGGGTGGCCTACCTGCAATCGCACCAAGAACCAGTACAACGGATGGTAGCGGATTTGTAACAGTGACGGTTACAGACACATATGCTGAACTGGTCAGTATTGCTGCTTCCGCCGGAAATATGATCAGCACGCAAAACCTTAATTTTATAGCTCTTGCGCCAGCTGGAATTGTATTGCTTTCCACGAACCCTGCACCTGCCACAATTGGCATAGCAAGTTCGGGAACACAACAGTCTGCATCGCTGACTTTCAACGTTGTGGATACCAACAATAATCTGGTTCAGGGAAGCCATTTAATAGATTTCACCATTCTTGGTGGTGGTCTGAATGGTGGAGAAACTTTACAGATCACCCAGTCTTCAACAATCAATGGAGCGGTGACAACTGTATTTAACGCAGGCGCTAAAGCAGGCACTGTTCAGATCAGGGCCTCACTAAACAGCAACCCAAGTATCTTTGCAGATGTTACTGTAACGATAACCGGTGGTTTGCCCAATGGCGGATCGTTTGGCTTGAGTGCATTGCCTTTGAATATCGAAGGCCGTCTTACTAAGGGAATTACACAGTCGATTACGGCGTTTGTTTCTGATTTCTTCAGTAACCCGGTAGCTCCGAATGTACAGGCTCAATTCCAGACTGACTTTGCCAGCATCGGCGGCACAAGTGTGTTCACCAGTAATGGGGTGAGTTCGTCTGCTTTGACGACGATGACTTCTGCTTTTCCGGATCCAACGGATGGTTTTGTGACTGCAGCTGCTCAGACCATTGGCGGTACACATGCAAAGGTTCTATCGGTGGCAGTAGATCCGACCAATTCAAACATCATCTATGCAGGCACGGATGGCGGTGGTGTGTTTAAAACTACTGATGGTGGTGTGAATTGGACACAAGTGGGAACACCACTAAAGACAATCGGAGCGAACAAGTTTGCGAATTTAACAGGTAGTATTATTCGGGACTTGAAGCTGGATCCAAACAATCCGAGTGTATTGTATGCAGCAACTGAAAATGGCTTGTTCCTGAGTATGAATGGGGCACAGGATTGGCAGAGCCTGACCGGTTTGCGTCATATCGTCGGAGATAACCTTGGCACGATGCCTGCAACAGGCTCTTATCTGAGCAATGGATTATGGAGTAATGATAACGTCAATATTTCACCTTATACCTTTGCTTATGATCATTCCGGTGTTCGTTCACGTACGAAGATTTTCGTCAACGCGCTGGCCACTGAGGGTTATATTCTGACCACTGATCAATTCGGCAAGTCGGCCGTTGTATTTACCGGTACCCCCGGAGGGACATCACTACAAGGTGCTGTGATTACAGCCGATTACGATACATTGCCAAATATTCCTTCTACGGTGCCATATTTTGCAGTGGCTATTGATAGCTCCACCTACTCTGTGCAGCGTGGCTATTCAGGCACTATTTATGTCGGAACTTATGGTGGTGGCGTATGGAAGACAACGGATGGTGGTAATACCTGGATAAAAGCATCGACGATGGCAGCTGCTTCTGTCGTACCCTTCGGCCAAAACGTAACGAGACTGATTATTGATAGTACCGGAGTAAACATATTTGCAGGAACTGATGGAAGTGGCTTGTATCAGAGTAATGATAGTGCGGTGACATGGAGTAAAGTCACGGGCGCAACAGCTGCAACAGCATTGAATGAAACCGTGGTTCAGGACGTCTATACAGCAACCATAGGAGTTGATCCGTATGTCTGGGTGGCTGGTAAGAATGGTATCCATTTATCCAGAGACGGGGGGCTCAACTGGTCGGTTCCAACTACCAATGTGAATGCTGTTGATAATGCCAATACCGATGTACGTGCATTCGCTCACTCAGCGACGGCTTTGTACGCAATTACCAATGGTGATGTGCTAGGTAACTCAACACCTAAAGGTGGTGTGTATGTTAGTACTAACCTGGGTGATACGTGGACGAAACTTAGTGATGTATACAGTGCGGCTGGCGCACATCGACTGGAAGCGATACAGGTTACTTCCGGAGTGACTTCTGCTACGGATATCATCACAGTGGGTACTGAAGGAAGAACCGTGTATCGAAGCATTGATGGTGGTTCGACCTGGAGCGCGCTAAACGGCACAGCACCGGCAAATATGACCAACACACTGTTTACAACCAAGCAGGTGATGCATTCTGGTCCATTGCTTATTCAGGTAGTGCCACAATCGGCAACTTATCAGCCGATGAATGATTATACTTATGCAAGTCCTGGTTATTACACATCGGGTATTAGTAAGATTTATAATGGTGAATCGCATACATTCTATATCCGCGTATCTGATGATCTGGGTAATACAGTGACCAGTGGCACAACGCTGACTGTTACAGTGAATGCAGGTACAGTGACGGGTAATACGGCAGTGACGTTACGCGATGGTGTGTATGGAAAGACAGACTATGCAGTAACATGGTCAAACGATCTGACGACTGTGACGCCAACTGATATTCTCGGCACTATGAGTATCGGTGTAACTTCAAACAATGGTACGGGTCAGTTATCGGTAGCACGCACTCTTGTGAACCCACTGAATGTAACCAGCAACACGACGGTTACAGATTCGTATACGAATGTGGCTGGCACGCCAATGCCAGTATCTGTTAGCGGCGGGTCAAATTCTGCTAATGGGTTTACCTTTACGTCGCAGGTGGGATGCCCAACAACTGCCGCCGGATGTGTGTTACCGACGGTAATAACGGTTCCGGCCGGGGCTTCTGCAACTACATTCTATTACTTCTCAACCGATGTAACTAAGCCGAATACGGTTAATGACACAATCAGTGCCCTTGATTTGGCGACGGGTAAAACTTTAAGCATACCTATAACGGTTACCTATCAGTAGTATTCGTTAAAGTTACAAACCATTCGGGCGGCTTTTGAGTCGCCCGAATTGTTTGGAGATTGGAGACATGTATGAAACAACGACTGCACATAGACCTTGGGAATCGCTCTTATGATATTCATACGGAAAGTAAGTGCCTGACAGGTATCGGTGAAGCCATGCGCCAACTATTTCCAACTGCAGAACGATGCATGGTTATATCCAATGAAATTGTTGCCCCATTATACCTGAGCAGTGTTGAACAGAGTCTCCGGCAGGCTACGTGGCAGGTATTTACGCATATCCTGCCAGACGGAGAACGCTACAAAACAATTGAAACCTGGTCCGGTATCATGGATGCGTTAATGGACTCCAAGCTATCTCGCAATGAGCCTGTTCTGGCACTGGGCGGTGGCGTGGTGGGAGACATGGTTGGATTTGCAGCATCATGTTATCGTCGGGGTGTGCCTTTTGTGCAAATTCCAACCACATTGCTGGCGCAGGTTGATTCCAGCGTCGGTGGTAAAACCGCCGTCAGTCACCCGCATGGCAAGAATATGATCGGGGCATTTTATCAGCCGAAGCTGGTATGGATTGATCCGGAAGTTTTACAGACGCTGGATAAGCGTCAATTGCGTGCGGGACTTGCTGAAGTCATCAAGTATGGCGCAATATGGGATGCAAAATTCTTTGAATATATCTGTGATCAAGCTGATGCATTACAATCGCTTGAGGCTGAAAGTATCAGCCAGGTAATTTTCGAGTCATGCCGCTTTAAAGCAGAAATTGTCATGCAGGATGAGACGGAGCAAGGTGCCAGAGCGCTGCTGAATCTGGGGCATACTTTTGGTCATGCAATTGAATCTCTTACGCACTATCGACAATATTTACACGGCGAGGCCGTTGCGATCGGTATGCTTATGGCGGCGCGGCTTTCAGAGCAACTGGGATATGCCGCGTCGGGTATTGAAAACGAAGTTAAAAAAAGCATTGAAGCATTAGGGCTGCCAACAGAGCCTCCCTGTTTTACAGCTGAACAATGGCTCGATGCCATGGGGCATGACAAGAAAAATATTGGCAGCCGAATCCGTTATATTTTACTCAAAAAAATCGGTGATGCGTTTATTGCAGAAGATGTGAAAGATTCAGACATTAGGAGTCTAATCAGCTCGTATGCATAAGTGATCTACTAAAGAAGTTGCCTTGGTATTCGCTGCATAGGTGTTTAGGGTGAGTTAACGTTCGAGGAGCACCAAAGATAATCAGATGCGTTGCTCGCGGGGGCGTCATTCTCGGGCTATAGTAATCCGATTAACGTCGTGTAGTTGTGATTGTCTTTATTCAATACGTACGCTTTGGTATTGGTGCCTGATTGTTTGATATCGGCAATAACTTTATTGATGGCCAGAAGAATTTCTTCATGATTTAACAGTCCAACAATTACGGTTAACTCATCAGGTTCGTGGTTGGCTAACATTTTGACTTTGAGATTAGCCAGCTCAAGAAATCTTGTACTGGATGATTTTTTTTCCAGTCCAAGTAGCCATGCGGTTAAATCTTCGGATTCAACAACAGCGTCGATAAAATCCACGATATGTTGATAGCTTTTATCGATCATCACATCCTCCGAAAAAATAGACTCAACCGCATAAGCAAAGTAAATTAAGGCTAACGTTGAAGCTCTAAAAAGGCAAAAGTGAAAAGCGCAGCTTTAGAGGGTATTTTTTGAAATCCGTTGAAGTGCTGAAGCATTTGCAGTGATATTCAAAATCTCAGCCAGAAAGTTATCCTTATCTGATGTTTGTCAAAATAACATTCATTTTCAATCAATGCCCGCTCATGATTTTAATGCGATTGCCCTGCAAACAGGCTTGCTGCGGCTTGACATGGCGCGAGGGGGCAACAAGATGGGCGAACTTTTTAGTGAGAGGTGAAGTATGGCAGATCAACAGAATTCCCCCGCAGGTAATTTGTTACCCGGCATCAAGAATGTGATTGCTGTGGCGTCCGGAAAGGGTGGTGTAGGCAAATCCACGACAGCTGCCAACCTGGCTGTGGCGCTGGCTCAGAAAGGGTTGAAAATCGGATTACTCGATGCGGATATTTACGGACCTTCAATGCCACGGATGCTTGGTCTTGAAGGCATCAAACCGGAATTTGATGTTGAAAGTCAGCAACTTTATCCGCTTGAAAACTTTTCTGTTAAAGTGATGTCGATCGGTTTTTTGATTGATGCAGATCAGGCCATGGTCTGGCGCGGGCCGATGGTGGCTGGTGCTCTGACGCAATTGATGCGTGATGTGGCTTGGGGTGAGCTGGATATCATGATTGTGGATATGCCGCCTGGCACTGGCGATGCTCAACTGACATTGTCGCAGCAGGTGAAGCTCGCTGGCGCGGTAATGGTGACGACGCCGCAGGATATTGCGCTGATCGATTGCCGCAAAGGCATCCAGATGTTTGATAAAGTGCATGTGCCGACGCTGGGTATAGTGGAGAACATGAGTATGTTCTGCTGTCCGGGTTGCGGACATCAAAGCCCTATCTTTGCTGAGGGTGGCGCGCAGAAGCTGGCCGATGAATACAAGGTGGATGTGATTGCCCGCGTGCCGCTGGATATGCGTATACGTGAAGGCGGAGATGCCGGAGCGCCGTTAATGGTTGCACATCCGGATAGCGAACAGGCGGCGATTTATCGTCAGATGGCCGATGTGGTGTATGAGAAAGTCAGCAAGCTGAACAAGAGGAAAATAAACATTCCGGTGATGCAGATGTAATAGAATGAAGCTTTAGCGGATAAAAAAACCTTCCGCTAAAGCTTCGTAACTGCATGGTTTGGCTTGCATATGGTCGACATGGGCAAATGCAGGGCCGGACTCAAGCCATGTTTTCATGCGAGCTATGGCACTGGCGTTGCCGCCAACCATTGCTTCAACCCGTCCGTCGGGAAGGTTTCTCACCCAGCCTCGAATGCCAATCTTTTGTGCCTGCTGCTGCGTGTGGTAACGGAATCCGACGCCCTGAACGCGGCCGGAAACAAAGATATGCCAGGCTTCCATGTGCATCTTATTCGATGCTCTTAAAGCTGTTCCGGCCAGAGGACGGTATCCCCGGCATGCTTAAGTGTCTTCGGGTGATCTTTGGAGTAATGCAAGCCGCGTGATTCCTGTCGCTGCTGAGCGCTGCGCACGATTAGATCGGCAACGATAGACAGGTTTCTTAATTCGATCAAATCGCGGCTGATGGGGTAGTGCCAGTAATAACTGGCAATTTCATCGTGAATGACGCGCAAACGCCTGCGGGCACGACGCAACCATTCATCCGAGCGAACAATGCCGACATAGTTGGACATGGTGAGGCGGATTTCATCCCAGTTTTGCTTGATCTGGATACGTTCGGTTTCCGGAGACAGGCCGGAGTCATCCCATTCCGGCAAAGCCATGCGGGTGCAGTCATGGGAGCTGGCAAGAATAGCTTTGGCGCAATAGTCGGCCATCACCAGACACTCAAGAAGGGAATTGCTGGCCAGACGGTTGGCACCGTGCAAGCCAGTGGCTGCTGATTCACCGATAACATATAATGCGTCAATTGTGGTGCGTCCGGCAACGTCGGTTTTAACGCCGCCGCATAGGTAATGCGATGCCGGAACAATCGGTACAGGTTCGTTAATCATATCAATGCCAACATCGAGAAGCCGCTGCATGATGTTGGGAAAGTGCGCCTGAATGGTTGCTTTGCCAATAGGGCGGGCATCAAGAAACATGCAGTCTTTACCCTGTTTTTTCATTTCGTGATCAATGGCGCGGGCTACAATATCACGCGGTGCAAGTTCGCCGCTTTCGTGATAATCGAAGGCAAATCTGCGTTGCTGTGCATCGACCAGAATGGCGCCCTCACCGCGCAGCGCTTCGCTGAGCAACATCGTTGAACCGCCGGGGTGAAACAGACAGGTGGGGTGGAACTGAATAAATTCCAGATTCATCACCGGGCATCCGGCGCGCCAGGCCATGGCGATACCATCACCGGTAGCAGCATGCGGATTGGAGGTGTAATGGTAGACTTTACCTGCTCCACCAGTGGCCAGAATGGTATGTGTGGCAGCAACCGTGATGATGTGATTGTCCGGTGTCAGTAAATACACCCCGAGGCATTGATTGGAGCCACCGTGGCGGCCGAGGCGTCGGCTGGTGATGACGTCGATAGCCATATGCTTGTTCAGACAATGGATATTCGGGTGTGCCAGCACATGATTTAACAGAGTTTCACCAATGGCCCGACCTGTCGCATCTTTGGCATGTGCAATCCGGCGAGCACTATGGCCGCCTTCACGCGTTAAATGAAGCGTATCGGTATCCACCAGCGTATCGAACGGAGTACCCAGGTTTTTGAGCTCCTGAATGAATGCGCCACCCTGTGCGACGATTTCGCGCACCACATCCTCATGGCACAGGCCAACTCCGGCTTTTAAGGTGTCTTGAATGTGCGCATCGTAGGAGTCTTCACCATCCATGACGCCGGCAATGCCGCCCTGTGCCTGATAGGTGTTGGACATATTGAAGTCGCCTTTGTTGACGATGCCAACCTGTCCGTGGTCAGCCAGACGCAACGCCGTCAGCAGACCGGCAGCGCCGCTGCCGATAATCAGAAAATCAAAAGTCAGATGAGAATTGGAATAGTTCACGGCAGTAGTTTACTACAAACATGGGCTGTGGGTATAGTTGGCACATGCAGCAGATATTAACAGTTATCGAAGTGTCAGGTTCCGATGCGATTGTCCTGGGTGAACGTGCATCTTCCTGTCATTCGTGTGCAGGCAAAACATCATGTTCCACGCTGGGATCGTGGAATCAGCGTACGGTTCACATCCGTATTGAAAACCGATTGCATGCTAAAGTAGGAGATCGGGTGGTGGTGGAAGTGCCGGACAGCTGGCTGATCAAGGTGGCTTTTCGCCTGTATGGCCTGCCGATGTTCGGTTTCCTCGGCGGAGGTATGCTGGGCTTATGGCTGGCTGAATTGTTTCAGATCTCTGCTGAAGCCAGCTCAGCCATAGGCGGCATCGTTGGTGCCTGTCTGGTTTATCTGCTGTTGTGGCGCAGTGAAGAAGTGATGGATGCGACGATGGTTCGTATCGACTCTCACGCGGCCTGCAATCACGAGCTTATTTCAATCAGACATTAAAGCGGAAGTGCATGATGTCGCCATCTTTGACGATGTATTCTTTGCCTTCCAGGCGCATTTTTCCTGCTTCCTTAGCTTTGGCTTCGCCGCCCAGAGATACGAAATCACCAAAGGTGATCGTTTCAGCGCGAATGAAGCCTTTTTCAAAGTCGTTGTGAATGACTGCGGCAGCCTTAGGTGCGGTGTCGCCCTGATGAATAGTCCAGGCGCGTACTTCCTTCACGCCTGCAGTGAAGTAGGTGATCAGGTTGAGCAGTTTATAAGCTGTGCGAATGACGATGTTTAAGCCGGGTTCAGACAATCCCAGGTCAGCAAGAAATTCGCTTTTAGACTCTTCGTCCATTTCGGATAGTTCAGCTTCAATCTGTGCTGAAACAACGGCGACTTCCGCTTGTTCAGCGGCGGCAAATTCACGTACCTGATCAACAAGCGCATTACCATCGGGAAGGGATGCATCATCCACATTGGCAATGTACAGAACCGGCTTAATCGTTAACAGGCATAATTCCCGTATTTTCAGCTTTTCGTCGTCATTCAGCGATTGGCGGCGAACCGGTGTTCCATCTTCAAGACCCTTCAGAATGCGCTGTTGTAATTCGAGCAGGGTCAGCATGTCTTTGTTACCGGTTTTACTTTGCTTCTGGGTGCGCTCAACAGCCTTTTGCAGGCTCTCCATGTCTTTTAACATTAGCTCGGTATCGATGGTTTCGATGTCGGAAACTGGATCAACTTTATTGGAAACGTGGGTGACGTTCTCATCTTCGAAGCAACGCACAACATGCGCAATGGCTGAGCATTCACGGATATTGGCGAGAAATTTGTTGCCCAGGCCTTCGCCGCTGGCTGCGCCGGCAACAAGTCCGGCAATATCAACAAATTCGACAATAGCATGTTGGATTGCCTGAGGATTGACGATTTTGGACAGAGCATCAATGCGTGCGTCGGGAACTTTAACGATACCTACGTTCGGATCGATGGTGCAGAAGGGGTAATTGGCTGCTTCTGCGCCGCCGCCGTTAAGCGCGTTGAACAGAGTGGATTTTCCGACATTGGGTAATCCGACGATTCCGATACTTAAAGCCATTGCTATTCTCCTAAGCTTGCAGGGTTGCTGACAGGTTTTGCAGGTCGGGTTGAATCTGACAGGACACCCGGTTAATTTCACCAGCCAGAAGTAAAGGCATACAAACAGCCAGTGCATCGAAGATATGCTTTTCAATGATTTGCTGTTGGGTGCTGGCTTTGCCAAGTACCCAGTCTGTAACGGTACCATGTTCCGGTCGGCCGATGCCAACTTTCACACGGATATAATCACTGTTTTCCAGGTGCTGATTCAGCGAACGCAGGCCATTATGGCCGCCATGTCCGCCACCTTTTTTCAGGCGAAGTTTTCCCGGCGCCAAGTCGAGATCATCATAAACAACGATAACATTCTCAGGGGGAATCTGGTGGTAGCGCGCAATTGCACCTATCGCTTCACCACTGTTGTTCATGAATGTCAGGGGCTTAGCCAGTAGAACTTTTTGGCCACTCCAAGAATGAGTTGCTGTTTCAGCACGAAAACGAGGGGAGTCGTTAAAACGAATCCCCTCGCGTTGAGCTAGTGCATCGAGAAACCGGAAGCCTACATTATGGCGTGTATCGACATAGCGGTCGCCCGGGTTGCCAAGTCCGACCAGCAGTTTCACGGGCCTTAATTACTCGCTGTCTGCTTCGGTCTCTGTGGCAGCTTTTTCAACTGTTGGAGGAACGCAAGTAATCACGGTGTAGTTTACAAACTCTTCGTCTGCTTCTGCATCGGCGTGTTGATCAGGGAAGGTGATGCCTTTCGGAGCAACCATATCCTTGATGTGGATAGAGTCACCGATTTGGAGCTTCGAGCAATCGACTTCAATGTGCTCAGGGATCGAATCGGCACGACATTGAACTGCCAGATGACGACGGATCACATCGATCATGCCACCGGCAACAACGCCCGGGCATTTTGCATCGTTTATTGCTTCTACAGGAACTTCGACGTCAACAACGTCAGAAGCAGAAACGCGGAAAAAGTCGAGGTGGGTAATGGTTTCCTTGAGTGGGTCCCATTGGGTGTCTTTCAATAAAACGGTGTTTTTGCCACGTGAACCTTTTACTTTCACTTCAAGCATGGACGTATAAAACGCTTCATCGCTAAGAAGCTTTGAAACTTCATAGAACTCGACGGAAATAGGCAGGTCCTGTTTGTCGCCACCATAGATGATGCCCGGGATTTTGCCTGCGCGACGCATGCGACGTGCATGGGCTTTACCCGTTGTTTCACGCACTTCGGCGTTAAGAATAAAATCACTCATGTTGTTATACTCCTGTGTCTTAAAGATAATCCGACGGGTATACCCGTGACGGAGGTGAAAATAAAAGCGAATCAATAATCAATTCACGCCGCTAAAAGCGGAGGCGCACTATAATGGGATAATCCTGAAAAACCAGAGAATCATGGCGCAATGCTTATTGGCTATGCTCCACATCAAATACATGGGCACGCAGATTGGCAACCCACTGGCGGCCGTTTTGTGTGGCATTCAGATAAGGCATCACCGGTTCAATATGGGGGAATGCGCACTTCCAGTAAAAGTGAGAGTAATTCTGGCGCAAATCCCATGGCGTTTTATAGCCAAATTTTTCATTCCAGTTAATTTCTTCAAACTCGTAAAACAAGGCCGGAATTTTGCGTAAATAATTGGGATCACCCAATTGCCCGAGCATATCGGCAGCACGCACAATAGTGCCAAGATATTTCGGGTCGCCCGGAGCTTCATCGTCGGGCACCGGAAAGCGGGTCATTTCAATGTATTCGGCGACAAGATCAACATCGATACGGCGCAGCGTGCTTTGTCCGAAGCGCTCTTTAACAAAAACTTTGCCGCGATCAACGTGATATGGAGCCAGAGCGGCATCGGTTGAGCCAATGGAAAGCTCTACAGTGTCACCATGTTCAGAGGTGATGAACATGGTTTTGGTATCGCCACGGCAGATGCCTCTGCTGTAGCCGATATCGTGGAACAACATGGCCAGGGTGACATGAAACCAGTCCTCAGGTGAAATGCCTCCATCAATCAATTGCTTGCCATGCAAAATGGATTGTCCGGCAGATGTTACCATAACGGTATGCTCCAGATCGTGATAAAGCATATTGCTGTTGGCGATATTCTCCAAAGACAGGCGAGCTGCCCATGAAGCGATTTCACCAAAGGGAGGCTCAGTATTGCCATAATTCAGGGTGTAAAACTCTTCAAGGTTTTGGCAAAAGGCATCGATTGTAAGCATGTGAGGATTAAGAATCATGGCTGGCTTTATACTCTTTTTTGGCGCGTATGGTCAAATGTTGATTGCCTGTTTCAACAACAAGGTGATGGCGCGGGTTAGCAGGCAGGCAGTCTGATTGAATCAAGCGTTTTGATTTGTCGCCAAATTCTCAATACTCCCCAATATGAGGGATGTGCAGGTAATTCTCGCGCCATAGTTTGGCGCAAGTGTGATTGGCTGCTCAGGTGACCGGCTTCACGTAAAAGCGATGGAGGTGATGAAAGTGAAATCAAACAAAAAATCAAAACAAATACAGAAAACTCAGACAGGTGATACGCGGAAAAAGTGGGAGTTTTCGTTGTCTTCATTAACCATAGCAGTATCTCTCGCATCGAATGATGATAAAGAAAAAGAATGCGAGCCTCAGCTTAAGAAATTGGCATAAATCGATAATCATTTATTTGCAGGAGCGCATGTAATTACCTGGCATCAGATGTTTTTTATCAGATACGTTGCGCTCTTGCTTGCCCCTTTAGGGTGTAAGATGTTTGTCCCAGCAACACATTCACATCCTTTATCAGCTATCCGTATGCGCGACTGTGTACAGCTGGTTCAGAACTGGTTGCGAACCAGCATTTGGTTCAATCATCACAACGGTTCATGAACAATCCGGTCTAACCGCCTGCCAATTTAGCCTTAAAGCCTTCACTCTCCAGTAATTGCAGCAGCTTTTCGCGGTGATCTCCCTGGATTTCAATGCTGTTACCTTTGACTGCGCCGCCGCAGCCGAGTTGACCCTTTAATTTTTTAAGAAGCTGTTTCAGTCCATTTTCATCCAGTGGTAAACCATCAATGACGCATACATTTTTACCGCCACGACCCTTGGATTCCCTGCGAATGCGAATCCCTTGCTTACCAGGGGTTTTAATCATGGCTTGAGCAGGCGAGGGTTTCTGCTTGGATTTGCCTTTGCCTTTGCTTTTGAATGGATCATGCTCCATGACTTTGCCTATCTGGCCATTTTCGGTGGAATAGACGAGGCGCCGATCGTTGCTCATGGCTCACTCCTTAATTGGAAGGCGTAGATGACTGGGTCATCGCGCCGCACATCATGCGGCACTTCTATTTCGGCTGCAATATTCATCAGTAAACGCATCTTTTACCGCATGGGGAATTTATTGCTGTAAATTGCTTTTTTTGTAATTACCAGAGCATGCCCTGGTTGAGTAAAAATCCATGATTGTGTTGCCGCACCAGTAAGGGTTGGGCAGCATTCGATTTATTTATTAAAGTGTATTGGGGGAAATATGCCTGCCAAGCAGAAAAAAGATCAGACACCCGGAATGACATATGAAGGTCATTTCTATGAGCTTGCGCGTTTACAGCACATGCACGACATGATGTTGTATATCCGGCGTTTTGAAGAAAAAGCCGGGCAAATGTACGGGCTGAAAAAAATCGGCGGCTTTTGTCATTTGTGCAATGGTCAGGAAGCAGTGTGCGTTGGTATGGTGGAAGCAGCTGAGCCTACTGATTACATGATGACCAGCTATCGCGATCACGGACATATTCTCGCACGCGGCTCCGATCCGACGGCGATTATGGCGGAGCTGCTGGGTCGTGCCGGTGGTATTGTCGGCGGCAAGGGCGGCTCGATGCATATGTTTGATGTTGAGCGCAATTTTGCCGGTGGTAATGGTATTGTTGGTGAGCAGGTGCCGATTGGTATCGGCTTCGGTTTTGCCAGCAAATATCGTGACGATAAACGCGTGTCGATCACCATCATGGGTGATGGCGGCGTTAATCAGGGCGCGGTTTACGAATCTTTCAATATGGCGGCGCTGTGGAAATTGCCCGTGGTGTTTGTTATCGAGAATAATCAATACGCCATGGGAACATCGCTGAGCCGTGCTTCTGCCGAAACACATCTGTTCAAGCGCGGCATTTCGTTCAAGGTGCCTGGCATGCAGGTTGACGGCATGGATGTGTTGGAAGTTGAGCGCAAAATGCGCGAGGCGCTTGAGCATGCGCGTTCAGGCAAAGGTCCGATCATTGTTGAGATGATGACTTATCGTTATCGCGGTCATTCGATGTCAGATCCGGCGACCTATCGTACACGTGATGAAGTGGATGAATGGCGTAGCGGGCGTGATCCGATTGCCAATTTACAACAACGCATGATTGACGCTGGTCTGGCGACGGAAGATGAATTCAAGCAGAAAGATAAAGATATCAAGAAAGCGGTGGGTGAAGTGGCCAGGGCAGCTGAGGCACAGCCTGAGCCCGACCCTTCGACGTTGTGGAATGATATTATCACCGACGAAATTCCGGGTGCATATCCTTATCCAAGGCAGGTGGGCTAATCATGGCAAGAATCACATACCGTGAAGCATTAAATCAGGCGATGTGCCTTGAGATGGAGCGTGATGATCGCGTTTTCCTGATGGGCGAAGAAGTGGCTGAGTACAATGGCGCGTATAAGGTCTCGCAGGGCATGCTGGAGAAATTCGGCCCGCGTCGCGTCATTGATACGCCGATCACCGAGTTGGGATTTGCCGGTCTTGGCGTCGGTGCATCAATGGCGGGCCTGCGTCCGATTATCGAATTTATGACCTGGAACTTTGCCATTCTGGCGATGGATCAGATTGTTAATGCAGCAGCAAAAATGAAGTATATGACAGCCGGTCAGTACAGCTGCCCGATGGTGTTTCGCGGTGCCGGTGGTGCAGCGGCGCGGGTAAGCTCGCAGCATTCGCAGGCGCTGGAAAACTGGTTCGTCAATGTGCCGGGTCTGAAGGTGGTGATGCCATCCAATCCCGCCGATGCCAAAGGCCTGCTTGCCGCATCGATTCGTGATAATGATACGGTGATTTTCATCGAAAATGAGATCAACTATGGCGATGTCGGTGAAGTGCCGGAAGGCGAATACATCATTCCACTGGGTAAAGCTGATGTGAAGCGCGTCGGCAACGATGTTACATTGGTAGCGCATTCCCGTATGACCGGTTATGCACTGACGGCCGCTGAAGAGCTGGCCAAGCTGGGTATTGATGCTGAAGTGGTCGATCCACGTACGATTCGCCCTCTGGATGAGGCAACGATTCTGGCATCGGTCAGGAAAACCAATCGTGCTGTGGTGATTGAGGAAGGTTGGCGTTTTGCTGGCATCGGAGCGGAAATTTCTGCACGCATCATGGAAAAGGCCTTTGATGATCTGGATGCGCCGGTGATTCGTGTAACTGGCAAGGATGTGCCGATGCCTTACGCCGCGAATCTGGAAAAATTGGCCCTGCCAAGCGTAGAAGAAATTGTTGAAGCGGCTCGTGTGGTTTGTAACCGCGCTTAAATAACGAATATTGTAATGGTAGAGCCGTGATGACTGCTTGTTCAGGTCATTGTTTGTCGGAATTCTGCCGTTTTCAAACAGAGGTGAAGCATGCCCATTGATGTATTTATGACCCAACTCTCACCGACCATGACGGAAGGTAAAATTGCCCGTTGGCTGAAGAAAGAGGGTGATACGCTGGAATCCGGAGAAGTGCTGGCGGAAATCGAAACCGACAAAGCCACCATGGAAATGGAAGTGATTGAAGAAGGTGTGTTGCATAAAATTCTCGCGCCAGAGGGTTCGATTGTCACCGTCGGCGCGGCGATTGCCGTGATTGCCGAAGATGGTGAAGCGATTGCATCTGACTATGTACCCGAATCCGGCGTGGCAGTACCGGCTGCGCCTGAACAAGCCGCTCCGGCAACGGTAGCAAAACAAGCCGCACCAGCACAGGCTGCCCCTGCCCCTGCCCCCGAGCTGGACATGGCCGCTATCGAGCGCGCCGCCAACGACAAGCGTATCAAGGCATCACCGCTGGCGCGTCGTCTGGCCAAGCAGAAGCGTATTAACCTTGCGGCTATCACCGGCACAGGCCCCAATGGTCGCATTGTCAAAGCTGACATCGAGAATGCTGTCACACGTGGTATCAAACTGGGTGTTGGTCCGGTCACGGCACTACCGGCAGTCAGGCCGATGCCGACTGGCCCGTTGCCGTATCACGAAGACGAATTCGAGCGCATCGAAAACAGCATGATGCGCAAGGCCATTGCACGTCGTTTAACCGAGTCCAAGCAGCAGGTGCCGCATTTTTATCTGAGCATGGATGTGGCGATGGATCGTTTAATGGACCTGCGTGTCCAGCTCAATGATTCAGCCGATGGCGCATTTAAGCTGAGCATCAACGACTTTATCATCAAGGCTGTTGCCAGGGCACTGGTTGCTGTGCCTGCCGCCAACGCATCTTGGACGAATGCGCACACCTTGCAGCATAAACATGCACATGTGTCGGTCGCCGTGGCCATTGAGGGCGGTTTGATTACGCCGGTGATTCGCTTTGCCGAGCAGAAAGGCATTGTCGAAATTTCCAATGAAGTCAAAGAGCTGGCAACGCGCGCGCGCAAAGGCGAATTAAAACCTGCTGAGTATTCCGGTGGCACGTTCTCCATTTCCAATCTGGGCATGTACGGCGTCAAGCAGTTCCAGGCGATTGTCAATCCGCCGGAAGGTGCGATTCTGGCCGTTGGCGGCACCGAAGAACGTGCGGTAGCAGAAAACGGACAAATCGTTGTGAAGCAGATGATGACACTGACGCTTTCCTGCGATCATCGTGTCGTTGATGGTGCGGTAGGCGCAGAATATCTGGCGGCATTGAAGAAGAACCTTGAATGCCCTGCCAGCGTGTTACTTTAAGATTATTTTTTACCACCAAGGTAATTAAGTATTAAGCCCTTGTGTCTTTTTGCCTTTGTGGTGAACCCATTTAAATGAGGTGATCCATGCCAATTGATGTATTTATGACCCAACTCTCGCCCACCATGACCGAAGGTAAAATTGCCCGCTGGTTGAAAAAGGAAGGTGATGAACTGGTTTCCGGTGAAGTGATGGCGGAAATTGAAACCGATAAAGCCACCATGGAAATGGAAGTTATCGATGAAGGCGTGCTGCACAAGATTATTGCCGGCGAAGGCGCCATCGTGCCGGTGGGTGCGCCGATTGCCGTGATTGCCGAAGAGGATGAAGAAATCCCTGACGATTATCTGCCCGAAGGTGCTTGTGAGGTGGCGGCAGAAGCAGCACCTGTGGCAACGCCGGAAGAGGTGGTGCAGCACATTGCAGCGGCGCAGGCCAGTGCTCCGGCCGATACGCATGAATTACAGTTAAAAGCTGCCGGTGTGTTCAATGCCGATGGTGATTACGATGTGGTGGTGATTGGTGCCGGGCCGGGCGGTTATGTGGCGGCGATTCGCGCGGCGCAACTGGGCTTGAAGGTAGCCTGTGTGGAATCTACACATCTGGGCGGCATCTGCCTGAACTGGGGCTGCATCCCGACCAAGGCCTTGCTGCGTACGGCCGAGTTGATCAATGTAATCCGGCATAGCGGTGATGAGCTGGGGCTGGGCATCTCCGAGGTTAAACCCGATCTGGCAAAGGCTGTCGCCCGCTCGCGCAAGATTTCAGCCAGGCTCAATGGCGGTATCGGTTTCCTGTTCAAGAAAAACAAAGTGACGCATATCGAAGGCTTCGCCACATTTGAAGCGGATAATCGCCTGATGGTCAAAGATGCCGAAGGTAACAGCACGCAGGTCACCGCCAAACACGTGATTGTCGCCACAGGTGCGCGGGCGCGGGCATTTCCGGGCATGGATGTCGATCACGACGTTATCATCACCTACAAGCAGGCGCTGGCTCCCAAGGCATTGCCGAAAGATCTGGTGGTCATTGGTTCCGGCGCCATCGGTATGGAATTCGCCTATTTCTACAAGGCGATGGGTTCCAACGTGACGGTGATCGAAGCCGCACCGCAAATCCTGCCTTTGGAAGATGAAGAGATTTCAAAAGTGGTGGCGCGTTCTTTCAAGAAAAATGGCATCAAGATTATCACTGGCGCGATGGTCTCTTCGGCCAAAAATGTCGATGGCAGGGCCGTGGTGGAATACAATATCAACGGTAACACGCAGAGCATTGAAGGTGACGTCTGTCTGGTGGCTGTTGGCGTCATCGGCAATACCGATGCCATTGGCGCAGACAACACCGCCATGAAGGTGGAACGCAACCAGATCGAGGTGGATGATTACTATCGCACCGATCACCCCGGTGTGTATGCCATCGGTGATGTGGTCGGCGCTCCCGCTCTGGCGCATGTGGCCAGTCATGAAGGCATTGTCTGCGTTGAAGCCATTGCCGGGCAAACACCGCATCCGGTGGATTACGGTAATGTGCCGGGATGCACCTACTGCCAGCCGCAGGTCGGTTCATGCGGCATGACGGAAAAAGCAGCCAAAGAAGCCGGGCATAATGTCAAAGTCGGACGTATGTCGTATGCCACCAACGGCAAAGCGATGGGTCTGGCTGAAACCGAAGGCATGGTAAAAACCATTTTCGATGCGGATTCCGGTGAGCTGCTCGGAGCTCATATCGTCGGCGCTGAAGCCACGGAGCTGATCGTGTCATTGCAGTTGGCGCGCACGCTGGAAACGACGGAATCGGAATTGATACACCACATGTTCCCGCATCCGACGCTTTCAGAAATGATCCACGAGTCAGTGCTGGATTCAGAAGGGAAAGCGATTCATATCTGAGCGCAGGTTTTCAATTGAAATTGAAAGGGGGCTTCGGCCCCCTTTTTTTGTTTTAGGGAGCATAAATCGGTATAAGTGCTACATCGTCTCCCGAATGCGGAGGAAAGAGGCAAAACGAGGCACGCCGTTGTGGGTCAAACCATAATATTTGAAGGTGATGCTGCTGCCGATGGGGGGCGGGTTGTCACGTTCCATATCGGAAAAACCACTGCCGATATTGAATTCTATACCATTGGGTAAGCGGACAAGCAGTGCGCCCAGACGCCCGGCATTTTTACCCGTGCCTGAAACATGCTTCACCACGACCGCTTCGCTATCGAGATAGGTTTTAACCTTCAATAAATCATGCGTGCGGCCCGCCAGGTACAATGATTCAGGTCGCCGGAGCATCAAGCCTTCGCCGCCAAGTGCCTCAATTTCTTTCAGACGCTTGTTCAGGTGCGCTGTATCGGCGCACACCTCCTGCTTGAGCACCTGCGCATAATCACTGGGATGCTGTGCAAACCAGTCGGACGTGGCGGCCATGCGCTTTTCAAAAGAGTCTGCAATGCCAGGGGCATCAAAAATGACATAACGCACCTGTTTCCATGCTTCCTCGTTATGCTTGCTGCGCACTATGCTCACAAGTTCTGAGAATTGCTGTCGGCCGAGCCAAAGTTCACCATCCAGAGCGGTGGCTGGAAAGTTGCTGGTAAACCACGCTGGTACATCCAGTTGCTGGCCCGAGCGCGAAAGCATCGTTTTACCAGTCCAGTAGCCTCTCACCCCATCCAGTTTTTCGCTCATCCACCAGCCTTTAATGTCTATCGAACTATCCCAGGTGTAGGCAAGCGCAACAGCTGGCTTCAAGTCGCCGTTTGCTGCTACCTCCGAATCAGCCTTAAGCGATAAGGGAAAGATGAACAGCGCAGCAAGACAATAGCTAAGGAAGCGTGTTGTATGGGTGCTCATGATGGTTGGGGTGGGTGCTGCATCAGATATTGGCGGATGATGGCATAAAGTTTCAATTCAGCTTCTTCGAGTGTTCTGCCAAACGTGACAATGCCATCTTCATGCCCTTGCATGACAAAAGCATTGTGCGTGAAAGGGTCATGTTGTTGGTAGAGGGTGGCAATATCATCGACCATTTCGGCAGTGCCGTATTCGGCAGTGGTGGCCAGGTCATGGTTAGCTCGCATCAGACCCCAAAGCGCGGCGCAATGGATATGAATCACCACATTGATAGCGGGATCAACCTCATAAATCATGGCATGACTCAATGCTTCGCTGCTGGGTTTGTGCATGCCTTTTGAGTAAACCGTGAACTTCGAAAAGTCATAAGCATCAATGAAGGTGTATGCATCAGCCGCCAGGCTGGCCTGCCTGCCCGTTTGCGTCGCAGAAATAAAAAAGCTGCGACCTTTCCCGGTGCGCATGGAGAGATTGCCGAAACCAATACCATCTTTTTCACCAATCAACCCCAGAGCAAACAGGCGAGCACGCAAAGCTTCCAACGGCGCATAGCCTGCAAATCGGGGCGCAGCAATGTGCTGATGTTCAACATGATATTTGATGACACCATCGATGATGTTGCTGCTGTCGGTCATTCGGCGATCACTCCTTGTCACGGTATTCCCACTCAGGCCCCAGTGTAAGGATGCCCGAACAAGACAGCCAGTTCGGATTATTTAGATTGTTTTTTTGGGCTTATCATCTATATTGATGATGACAGGTCTGTTTGGGAGGTTCATGGTTTCCGGTCTGATTGACTGGTAAAGGGAAGCGTCCTCTTTACTTCAAAAGGCGAGGGCAATAAGGAAGGTTGATGGTTGTAATTAAGTGTATTCAGTAAATTGTCACCGTAATGCCATAAATCATGGCATGACTTTATGCTTCGCTGCTGGGTTTGTGCATTAAGGTTGATGATGACAGATATGCTCGGAAGGTTCATCTTTTCCAACACGCTTTAATTAGTAAAGGGAAGGGTGATGAGCGAGGAATTAATTGAATTAAGTATTACGCACCCGGAATTGTTCACATAACTAAGGCTACTTTTGCACTTGGAGCGTACTGTTTGCACCTTTTTCTTAATACGCCTTCTGTGCAACATTACATATATTAATTGAGGGGAGATTAACCATGATAAAGAAGATTCTAATTGTTGCTGTGACTTTTTATGCAATGACCATACCTGCCTATGCAGGCCAGATTGATACGATTTATGCCGATATTGATGCAAAGCTGATGCAATCAAACACTAATATATTCAACTATTATGACACTAGCGCAGTTTTAATAGATGGAAGTACAGGTGAGGCTTTAACTGTAGATAAGGCAAAAACAAAAATGCAGGAAAATATTCGGAATGGACAGAAAATTGAAATTTATCAGTCTCAAATAATTGGTCGTCGTGATATTAAAACTGGTTTTACGGGCCGATTGATGGGTGTGGTCGTTTTTTCTAAAGATTTTATGAAAATGACAGGGCCAGATCCAAAGAATCCGAAGAAAACTACTGTGCTGGAAATGACTTTAACTACCACTCGCGTATTTGATACTGTGATCGAACCAAAGATTATTTCCGAACACTCATCAATTGATTTACTTTCAGTGAAATCGAATGGAAATCTATTAAGCATCAAATAAGGCTTCTTAACTCGTCTGTCGCAACCCGATAAACACGTAAGCCGAAGCTCGTGGGGTCTTGCTTCGCGGATTTCAGGGGTGGATTTTAGCCGCAGGTGCACTATCAATGTCCCGGCCGACATGCGGCCGCCTGAATATAGCTCGGACTATTTATCCTTGAGGTTCCACACCCCGACCCAGTCGGGATTGGCCGGAGCCTGGGAAAGTAAATCGCAACGGTTTGCCATGACCAGCCCCGTGCCCAGACCGGATTCCTTGTGCATGCGCAGGAACAGTTTCCTGGCCGTGTCCCAGTCTCCCAGACAATAGGCGTCATAGGCTTCAGCGTAAACGGGCGTGGAAGCAAGCTTCTTGCCGAAACGGGGATCGTTATCTACCAGCAACTCAAACAAGCTGATCGGCTCTTCAAAGTTCTTCAAATAGACCCGGTCGATAAAGCGCCAGGCAAATCGCGGGTCCTCGTTGATATAGGACTCGGCCTCTCTGAAAAAGTGTTCCGAGATCAGGATGCGGGCATCGTAAAACTTTGACTTGCCCTCAATGCGGGCTGCTTCATGCACGCCCATGCCAATCGGATGGTTTCGCTTATCCAGATAGTAATAGACCATTGAAATGTCGCCGGTGGTGATGCCAAAGCCCACGTCAATACTGGGCCGTGTCACGCCGGCGCCTTGCCTCTCGTTATAGTCGCGCATCCGGTTGGTCAGGCGGTAGATGTTCTCCATGATGTATTTCGTATTATCTTCAGGGAAAATGGCCATCAGACCATCACCATAAATTTCCGTGTGTGTTTTATCGTGATCCAGATAGAGGTATTCATAAGATGTTCGATGCACATCGAAAATGAATTCCTCGTAGCCATACTCCGCGCCGGTCTCGTTGTGGTACACACCCTTCTCAAAGTTCATGAGAATCTCGGTAGAGTTGCGCAGGTCGCAGAACATGATAATCCGCTTCGATTTGAGCGCGGCCGATTTCTTGCCAGCGTTAGCATCTGTCGCCCCTGCCGCTGTTTTTTTAGTTTCAGGCATATTCATACAGGCCATACTCTTATAGTTTTATGCGATATACACCAGCGGCGGCGGGGAGCAGGCGCACAATACGATCCGGTTCATCGGCCAGCTGTGCAGAGGCACCAACCCAATACGTGGAAATTCCTCCAGGTTTGACAAAACCTCATCAAACAATTTATCAAGCTATAGTGGCCATAAAGTTGTTATCAATCCATAGTCACGTCTTACAGGAGTGCCACATGCAGATGATTCCGATTTTTTTCGCCGTATTGATACTTGTCGCCGGGTGTGACGATACTAAACAGGCAGGCGACAACACCGCTCGCGAGCTTACCGGCTCCAATATGCTAAAGCAGGAACAGAAGGCCCAGCAACAGATTGAGGTGATAAAACAACAACAGCAGCAGCGCATCGATGAGATGGATCAGCAGTAGGCAGGGACTTGATCGTTGATCTGAACTCGTAAGCCGTAAGTCATATTGCCTTTGCGAGCGATTATTTGCTGAGTACTAATCTCGTGGCGCTTATGCTTCACCCTTACAGTTTGTCTAAACCGTAAGCGGATTAAGACTCAAAGAAGCTCCAAACAGACGAAAATATAGATGCGTTTTTTTGCGATTTTCATCAACATGAATGATTACAGGCCAGTTCGAAGGGCTCACAGTTCCTCCATTGTTAAATCAACAAGGGAGGATTCTTCAATGAATCAATGGATTAAATCTTTAGCAACAGCAATGCTGCTGTTATCGGCAAGTACTGGCGCATGGGCTCAGGATAATCTGTATGTTGGCGTGGGCGTAGGCCAGTTCACGCACAGTGCAGAATCATTTGGTTTCAAGGATAGTGGTAGCAGCACCGGTTATATCATTCAGCTGGGCAGTAATACCAACGAATATTTCGGCGTGGAAGCACGTCTTAGTGGTACAGGGAAGGCGAATGTGCCGGGATTTGGCGCATCATTTGATACTTCATTGGCATCGGTGTTTCTCAAGGCCAGAGCCCCTGTTGCCGACCAGTTCCATGTTTTCGGATTGCTTGGTCATACCAGTGGTGATTCGAAGGCCAGCGGGCTGGTTACCGGCACGGCGAAGAAAGGCAGTATCAGTTATGGTGTGGGCACTTCGATGAATATGGATAACTTTTCCGGTTCGTTGGAATGGGTGCGTTACTGGGACAATGTCGATGGCGGCAGTAACATCAAAATAACCATCGATGGCATCAGCTTTAATCTGGCCTATACGTTCTAGGCGTTTGGCTGAGAATAGAAGAACCTGCTGCGGAAAAGCAGGTTTTTCAGGTTGCGTTGTGGCGCGGAAATAAAGCGCTGTGTTATTAGTATTGGCAAAGGTAAGATGAAATAGATGTTGAGGGAGAACGAAATGGGCTTGATTATAAGCGTACGAAGGGCGATGTTTCTTTTGGGAATGATGGCTCTTCTGTTGTTATCCGGTTGCGCAACCGTGCATGAGATGGGATTAAAAAAAGGTGATAGCCAACTGGAGTTAAAGGGCAAAGGCATGGTCTTGATGTCGATGGAAATTTCCAATCAATACAAGCCGGATTATCAGCCTCAAATTATTGCTGCTCAAATTGAGAAACCCGGTGCAAAAAGCAAAGAAGACCGTGATAACTTTCAAACGGATTTGGAAGGGACCGTTTCAAGTGCCAGCGGCACACGTTATTTGTTGCGCATGGAGTTGCAGCCCGGCCATTACATTATCCGGGGGGCGCTGTGCAGCTACCATAGCTTTTTTGTGATGGCGAGCTGTCAAATGCCGGTGCATGGTGATTTCATCGTAGAGGCCGATAAGGTCACGTATTTAGGCCGTGCTGTCGGGGTTTTACGTGAGAGGCAAGGCGAGGAATTTCGTGCCGGACCTATTGTACCTTTAGTCGATCAAGCCGTGGCAGGTTTTTCAGGTGGAACTTTCGACGTGACCATTAGCGATCAGCAACAAGAGGATTTGTCATCATACAAACAACAGTTTCCGGCATTAAGAAATCAGCATATTGCGATTGAAGTGTTGTCACCTTTTGACAGAGAAAGGGCACAACTTTGGTGGGATAGCAACGGTAGTGAAGACAAGAAAACCATTCAGATGGTGAAAGGTAAAGGCGAAGTTCTTTAACGCGTAAGCCGCAACCGTAGGGTGGAAGAGCGAAGCGTTATCCACCGCTAATCGTATGTGACAGATATTTGCCGGATGTCGCTTCGCTTTTTCGGCCTTTGCGTGGCTATCTGTCGTTCCACTTCGTTCCGGCACAGATTGCCGTGCAAACCAGAGGCTCGCTCGCAATGACTTTACCCTTACCGGTGTATAGATGTTTTTACAGGTGGTCGCGACGGCAAGGAAGGTTATCCTTGGCGGATGTTTCTGGGTATTGATACGGGCGGCACGTTCACTGATTTCATTTTCTGGCATCAGGGCAGGCTGCGATTTCATAAAGAGCTTTCGACGCCGGATGATCCTTCGCGCGCCATTCTTTCCGGCATTGCGGCGATGGGTCTGGATGCCTCCGGCTTGCATCTGGTACATGGCTCGACGGTGGCGACCAATGCCATTCTGGAGCGCAAAGGCGTGCGCACACTGTTTGTAACCAATCGTGGCATGGAAGATCTGCTGCACATTGGCAGGCAGCAGCGGCGGCATTTGTATCGGCTGGATGCACCGGCCCCCGAACGCTGGCTGCAGGCGGAAGATTGCTTCGGCATTGGTGGACGGGTGACGGCCGATCAGCAGATGAGTTTGCCGGGTGAAGAGGATCTGATTCAGCTAATAGAGAAAGCCGCAGGCTATGAGGCGGTGGCCATTTGCACGTTGTTTTCCTTTTTGCGGCCGGAGCAGGAACTGGCGGCTGGCAGTGCATTGGCGGAGCATGATTTTGTTACCTTATCACATCAATTGCTGGCCGAGGCACGCGAATATGAACGTGCTTCCACGACCTTTCTCAATGCTTATGTCGGGCCACTGGTGCAGCGCTATTTGCGGCGTTTGCGCAGTACTCTGGAACCACGCCATTTATTCATCATGCACTCGGCCGGGGGTGTGATGTCGCTGGAAGAGGCCGGTGATCAGGCGGCGCGCATGGTGCTTTCCGGCCCGGCAGGTGGACTGGTGGCGGCGCACAAGGTCGGCATGGTATTGCAGCAAACACAATTGCTAACCTTTGATATGGGCGGCACCAGTTCGGATGTGGCCTTGCTCGACGGCGAGCTGCAACAAACCATTGAGGGCAGCATCAGTGGTATGCCGGTGGCATTGCCGATGCTGGATATTCATACCATCGGTGCCGGAGGTGGTTCGTTGGCGTGGCGTGATGCGGCGGGGCTGTTGCAGGTGGGGCCGGGTTCTGCCGGGGCTGATCCGGGGCCGGTGTGCTATGGCCGGGGTGGCGAAACACCGACGGTGACTGATGCCAATCTGTTACTCGGGCGAATCCCTGCATCCTCCATGCTGGCCGGTACGCTGCCGTTGAATCTCGACGTCTGCCGTCAGCAAATGGCGGTGATGGCGGAGCAATTCGGGCTGACGGTGGAAGCGCTGGCGCACGGCATTGTGCGGGTGGCCGAGGAAAACATGGCCGGAGCCTTACGCCAGGTGTCGGTTGAGCGTGGTTATGATGCGCGCCGTTTTGCGCTGTTTTGCTTTGGCGGAGCCGGTGGTTTACATGCCTGCGCGCTGGCTGAAAAGCTGGAGATGCGCCGGGTCATCGTACCGGTTGCCAGCGGTGCATTTTCGGCTTTGGGTATGCTGGCAGGGCGGCGACAGTCTGATCTGTCGCGCAGTTGTTTGTTCCCATTGAGCGCTGTTGAGGACTCGACGGAATTGCGGTCGATATTCGAGGCGCTGGAGCAGCAGGCGCGGCAACGCATGCCCGGTCTGGAGCTGAGTTTTGAGCGCAAGCTGGATATTCGTTATCGCGGGCAGGGTTTCCATATCACATTGCCTTTGACTACCAGTGAGACAGCGATGCGCGAGGCTTTTGCGGCGGCACATCAGCGGGCATATGGCCACAATCTTGATTTGCCCGAAGAGATGATCACGGCCCGCCTGACGGCTTATGCCGATACCGAGGTGATATCTTTGCCACCATTAAAGCCGACTGAGATCAGCCAGCCGCACTCTTGCGGAAGCTCGGAGGTGTTCGGTGTGGGTGAGGTGCCGCATTATCAGCGGCAGACTCTGGCGCCGGGTCATCGCATCGATGGGCCAGCGCTGATTGTCGAGCCGACCGCCACGGTGTGGATGCCACAGGGGTGGGGCTTGTCCTTATCTGAAGAAGGGCATTTGCTGTTGGAGCGGGACGCATGAACGCTATTGAGATGAGTTTACTGGCGCGCCGGCTGGATGCCATTTGCGGTGAAATGGGTGCGATTCTGCGGCGCAGTGCGATTTCTCCGAATATCCGTGATCGTGGCGATTATTCCTGTGCCTTGTTCGATGGACAGGGCGAACTGGTGGCGCAGGCGGCGCATATTCCGGTGCATCTGGGTTCGATGGCGTTTGCTATGGCGCAGGTGGTGCGCCATGTGGATTGGGCTGAGGTCGACGTGATGCTGTTCAACGATCCGTTCCTTGGCGGCACACATTTGCCGGATATCACAGTGGTGATGCCGGTGGTCGAGGCAGGGCAATTGCTGGGTTTTGCTGCCAGCCGTGCACATCACGCCGATGTAGGTGGAAAATCTCCCGGTTCGATGGGGCTGCATTGTCAGCTTGAGGATGAGGGCGTGGTGATCTCGCCCGGCTTTTGGTGGCGCAAGGGCGTGGAACAGCGGCAGCATTTACAGGAATTTTTGCAACGGGCACGAAATCCGCAAGAAAGAATGGCCGATCTGTCGGCGCAGCGGGCGGCATGTATGGCCGGGCTACGACGTTTGCTGGCACTGCAAAGCGAGTCGCCACTGGCCGAACGTTTTGCGCAGCTGATGCTGGTGTCCGAGCGCTATGGTCGCAATGCCGTGGCAGCTATTCCCGACGGCGTCTATGCGTATGCCGACTGGCTGGAGGATGACGGGCTGGGAAACGGTCCACTGGCGATTTGTCTGCGGCTGGAAATCAGCGGCGATGAAGCCATCATCGATTTTACCGGCTCGTCGGCGCAAACCGACGGGCCGGTGAACTGTTCGCTGGCTGTGACGGCGGCCTCGGTGTTTTATGTGTTTCGCTGTCTGATGCCTGCGGAGACGCCGCAATCGGCGGCGGTATTTCGTCCGCTGCATTTGAAGGTCGAAGAGGGTTCAATGTTGCATGCACGGCGCGGTGCGGCCGTCGCCGGTGGTAATGTCGAAACCAGCCAGCGCATTGTCGATGTGCTGCTCGGCGCACTGGCGCAGGCGCTGCCGCAGCGTATTCCGGCAGCCTCGCAGGGCACCATGAATAATGTGATTTTCGGCAGTAAGAACTGGGTCTATTACGAAACGCTCGGCGGTGGCATGGCGCATCGGCGGCATGCGACGGGCAGAGTGCCATTCAGTGCCACATGACCAACACCGCCAATACCTCCATCGAAGTGCTGGAAATGCATTATCCGCTGCGCATTCGCTGCTATGCGATTCGTCCGGAATCCGGCGGAAACGGTAAATCGCGCGGTGGCGACGGCTTGATTCGCGAATGGGAGGTGCTTGAAGATTGTTCGCTCTCACTGCTCAGTGAACGCCGACTTTCCGGCCCTGTCGGTATGCTGGGCGGAGAAGCCGGAAAGGCGGGTAAAAACCTACTCTGGCGCGATGGCACATGGCGTGCCCTGCCATCGAAATGTGATATTCAACTCAAGTCCGGAGATCGGCTGCGCGTGGAAACACCCGGCGGCGGCGGATATGGTGAGCTTGAGCGCGTTGTTTGAGCATTGTGCCGGTGAATCGCCAGGCATAGCCTGTATCCGTGTGTTAAATGGAGGAAGTATGTCAAATCTCGAACAGATGAATGAGGAATTTTCTATCGCCGGACAGGTGGTGTTTTCCGCCGGTAAAGGTGATATGCCGATGGTTACAGTCAGCAATGCGCTGGGTGAAGCATCGATTGCCTTGCAGGGCGCGCATGTGCTGGGATTTCAGGCGAAGGGCGAGCGGCCGCTGATCTGGATGTCCGATGCGGCAAGCCATGCGCCGGGGAAATCTCTGCGTGGCGGCGTGCCGATCTGCTGGCCGTGGTTCGGGCCGCATAGCAACGATGCAACATTACCCGGTCATGGACCGGCGCGGACGGTCGACTGGAAGCCGGTTGCATCCGGGGCATTATCCGATGGACGTAGTAAAATCAGTTTTGAAATGATCGAAAATGACAAAACACGGGCACTGTGTCCGCATCCGTTGCGTGTGCAGTTGCATGTGACAGTGGGCCGCAGTCTGCTGCTGGAAATAGAGACGACGAATCTCGGGGAATCCCCCTTTACGCTGGGTCAGGCCTTACACACCTACTTTCTGGTTGGTGATGTGCGGCAGGCGCATGTCGATGGTCTGGATGGCTGCGACTACATCGATAAAATGGATAACAGCGTGCGTAAGACACAGCACGGGCCTGTCACCATCAGCGAGGAAACCGACCGCATTTATCTGAGAACGGGCGCTCGCGCTGAAATCGTTGATCCGGCGATGAGTAGAAAGATTGTCATTCAAAGCAGCGGCAGCGCATCGATGGTGGTGTGGAACCCGTGGGAAGCGACCGCCAACAAGATGGGCGACCTCGGCCCGGATGGTTATCTGCATATGCTTTGCGTGGAAACGGTCAATGCAGCCGATGATGTGGTCGAACTGGCCGCAGGAGCCACGCATAGCATGAGCGCAGAATATTCAGGCGAGCCACTGTAAGTTTTGACGGATTTGATGATGCAAAACACTGCCGCCTGCCCGTGTGGTTCAGGGCAGGCGGCAGAAGCCTGCTGTCGGCGCTGGTTGGATGGGGATAAGCCAGCACCCAGCGCAGAGGCACTGATGCGTTCGCGCTATACGGCCTATGTGCTGAACCGGCATGAGTATCTGCTGGCAACATGGTATCCGTCGACACGCCCGGCAACGCTGGGCGGTACGAGCTTACATTGGATCGGGCTGGAAATTGTGCACACCGAACAGGGCGGCGAGCAGGACAGTAATGGCATCGTCGAATTTATCGCCAGCTATGTGCAGCGTGGCAAGGGCACCCGCCTGCATGAGCGCAGCCGCTTTGTGCGGGAGTCGATGCAGGGCGAGCATCACTGGTTGTACGTGGATGGTGATTGCCGGGTCAGCGACATCGCTCGCAACGATGCTTGTCCGTGCGGTAGCGGTAAGAAGTTCAAACGCTGTTGTATGGGTGTTTAGGGTGATAATTTAATCGTAACAGTTCTGGTTTTTAACAGGAAAGGAGAATGCATATGACACAAAAATTATTAACGGATATTCCGGATATTGGCGAAAGCACAGCCAGCAAACTGATCGAGCATGGCATTGCTTCGGTGCAGGAGCTGTGTGATGGCGGCGTGGAGCGGTTGATGACCGTACCCGGTTTTGGTGCCATACGCGCAGAGCGCATTGTTGCCGCTGCAATGGCTCTGGCAGAAGAGGGCGCGCCATCTGCTGAATCCGAGCAGGAAGTTTTAGCTGATGAGGTCGGCAAAAAGAAGAAGTCCGCCAAAAAAGAGAAAAAGGCCAAAGCGAAAGGCAAGAGCAAAAAGTCGTCTAAAAAGGCAATAAAGAAAGCAGATAAAAAATCAGACGCCAAAGCAAAGAAGAAGGACGGGAAAAAGAAGAGGGAAAAGGCGCTCAGCAAAAAGGCGAAGGCTAAAGACAAAAAGAAGAAGTAGGGTTGGTTTATGCCTAATGGGGATGCTTGCCTTTTTTGATTTTCTTATATGGCGTGTGAAAAGGGACGCTGCTAAAAGGAATGTAGGAACTCACGTAGGATTGTGAACTTTGCAAGGTTTCTTTACTTTCCAATCAGTGAATAAATAAGCGGAGGGGAAATGATTTAACATTTAAAGGCTTTGTGTCGCAGTGTGCGTGATCCTGAATGCTTGTTGGTTGTTTTAGAACAGAATGGTATCAAGCATGTGTGGTGATTTGTAGGGTTCGGGTATGACTCAAGAAAGAAATACCTTCTTTATTGTAACTATTCAGCCCTTTCGGTAGTGAGGCATATTGCCACACTGCAAAAACAATCCTTGACATGGTTTTTCTGCATTTTTCTCTTTTGAGAGGGGCGGGTTTGTTCAGGGGGATTTTTAGCAATTCC